>Ga0315553_10000023_pt1 | contig 117258 bp, 116 predicted proteins | sample SalMarSW160140MG_FD_203099 | JGI IMG/M metagenome (GOLD analysis project Ga0315553, IMG submission 203099) | Salt marsh sediment microbial communities from the Plum Island Ecosystem LTER, Massachusetts, United States - Salt Marsh Sediment SW1601-40 ... | reverse complement strand
AGGTAATTGAGAATTTCAGATGTGGGTTCATCTGATTCAACTAAAATAATATTTTTTTTATTTTTACTAAAGAGTTTATTATTAGCAATTTGATCTATTGATTTTCTACTCCCGAAGAAAAAAAAAGAATTACATTTTGGGTCTAAAATTGATATAGTGGCTTTTAATATTTTAAGATTATGAACCTCTGAATCACCTAATCCAATACCTATTTTGCCTTCGATACCTTTGGCTTTTTGATAAATTTTTTCTAATATACTCATCGAATTTCTTGGATTTTGTTAAATAATATTGAATACTAAAAACGCAATTATAATCGTTAACGCATTGTAAACACCGTGGGTTATCATAACTGCAATTAAATTTTCTTTCCTCCAATAGTAAATTAGCCCTAATAATAAGGAAATCGCAAAAAAGGGAAAAAAGTTTAAAAGTAAACTCACTATAAAAGATGTTAATGATTCGGGAAGGAGGAAAATTCCAATAAGGTGAATAGACGAAAAAATTAGAGCTGTAATTAGAATACCCCCGATATTCCCAAGACTTCGTACTAAACCCTTTTGTAAAAATCCTCTGAAAAGCACCTCCTCGGATGTTCCTATTATTAATATCATTATAAGGACTAACCAGATGATACTGAATATATCAGAAGATGTTATGAAAACATCTACTTCACCAGAAGTCCCAAGAATATCATATACTATTTCGTATCCAAAAATAATGGTTAATATAACCTCCATTAGAAAAGATACACTTAACACTAAAAATACTCCAAGAATCGCAAAAACTGTACCTATAAAAATTTCTTTCAATATTCCTTTGATATTAAAACCTTTAATGGTAAATCCTAAAAGGATCAATCGATTATTCAAGTTTGGCTTTTTTAGGTACTTGCCAATATATAACATTGGAACAATAAATAAAATCAATTCGATAAAGGAACTAAAAATAATTAAATAAGGATTGGTTAAGATATCATCTATAGCAGCTAAGCTAAATGAAAAAAATACAAATACGATAGCTACTAGAATTGTTACGAAGTTCATTAAGAGAAAAGCCACTGCGGTCATACCAATAGACGCGGAGCTACTCCATAACTTTTCTTCTTTTAGATTCAAGAGATCGTCCTGTGAGAGTTTCTTTCTTAAAGGCTTAGGAGGTCTGAAACTGTAAGGCTGGTAAGTATTTGGAGCGGGTGTAACTAAGGGTATTGTGTCTTTACGAGGAGGCATCCTCATATGTGTGTTGATGTAGAATAAATCCACGCCACATTTGGTGCAAAATTTAATATTCTTCACTTCCGGGATTTTAGTTCCACATATAGGACAAAACAACCATCTTAGCTTAATTTCGTTCGAATTGTCTATTTTATCATTCTCATTCATTATTACATCAAACTAAGATTTCATGATATATTTGTTTTAGTTTTATTATTATTTCTGGTTTAAAAGTATAACGCGTATTTAATAGTTATGTCATTTTAATGTGTAAAGTAGCAAATTAGTGTTTCATTTTCCCAAGCAATAGGGTTTACAAACCCAAATCTTTCAAATTGGATGGGTTTATTTAGGGGTACATTTTGAAGATTTTTTTCTCCATATCCCTTAGATACTATTCCATCGGGTTTTATGATTGAAACTTTTACATTATCTTTTTTAGGTACCCAATGTATTATACTATAATCCCGATTTAGATCAGAACTGTGGAAAAGAGCTTGAATTTTGCTATCCTTTAAATTTATGGATGTTATTTGTATATTTAAAAGATCCTTTAAGCGTACTATTTGACCGGCCTTAAGATTAACGAAATCTTTTCTAGATATTAGAATTAACAACTTATTATTTGTAGCGTCAACTCTAATTTTTCGTTTTCCTTTCTGAGGATCAGTAGGGAGTAGCATAGGTTCAGCTATAAAGATAGTATTCGGAGCATCGCTAATTTCAATAGTCCCTGGATTTTCTACAAAGAAATATCGATTTGAATGTGCATCAATAATATCCTTATTCTTGGAATATAACCAGTTCACCGAAAAATTAATAGCATTTATTGACAATCCTAAATCCAGTAGAGATTCTTTTAAAGCTTTTGGCTCAATTCCTCTCATTTTTAACGATTGAAGGCTCCACGTACGAGGATCATCCCACCCAGTATAGGTGCCATTAGCAATATTGTTTCGGGCCATAGTTTTACTTAATAGATTTTCTTCATTTTTACTCAAACCCGAAAAGTTCAAGCGTCCGTAATGGATAAACTCTGCCTTTTTCCATTTGAAATGGTCCCATATAAAATCCTCTATTAAATCCTCTTTAACTAAATCAGATCCTCTAAGTATGTGAGTTACACCAATGAGATGATCATCAATTGCCCAAGAAAATTCCAACATCGGCCAAACCAAATATTTAGTACCTACACGTGGGTGTTCTGCTTCGGATATTCTCATTATAATCTGATCCCTTAGGGCAGGATCCTTTTGTTTCATCCCAGTTTTCAACCTTACAACAACTTCCGTTTCATGATATTTCCCTTTTAACATATTCTTCCACTCTTTTAAGTTAAAAGTTGAGGTTTGATTTCTGTGTGGACAATCTTGTTTACGATCTTTGTACTTATTTTTAAATTCAGCTGCGTTGCAAAAACACACATATGCCATATTATCCTGAATAAGTTTTTCGCAGTATTCGTAATAAATTTCAAGTCGATTACTTTTATAATAGACTTTTGAATACATAATTTCTAACCACTTTAATCCATCCTCTATTAAATCATAAGCTTCAGGGAGCACATATTTAGCTTTAGAGGTATTTCTTAATGATTTTGGACTTCCGATCGTATCATCAAAGAAAAGTATTAAGTCTCCGTTGTATTTTTTGGTATATTCGCTGTTCAGGATCACCATTCTTGCGTTTCCAATGTGTAAAGCCCCACTTGGGTATGGTGCTAAACGCATCACGATTTTATCGTAATTCTGAGCATTAGGTAATTCTGGTAGTGTTTTCTTTTCTTCTTTTGATGCTTGTTTCTCTAAAGCATCAGGCTTTAACTCAAGTAATTTTACTTCTTGTTCTTGAAGAGTTAATTGAGATATTTCTAAGATTATCTCATCTAGAATCGGTTTTATGCCTTTTATTTGAGATCTGAGCTCCGGGTTTTGTCCAATCAGTTTTCCTAACACAGCTTTTACATTTGGTTTACCTCCAAATTTCACTGAATTTTCAAGGCAAAAAATCCATAACAATCGCGTTATTTCCGAATTTTCCAAGGTTTAAACCTCTCTGAGGATTATTAATATGGATGTATAAAATTATATGCTATTTGAGTATTAATAATAAACCTTATCAAAAAAAATAAATCATTATTAAGGTGAATATTAGCACAAAAACATTGTAGCGTTTGTAATTAAAAAGAAATATTTGGTGTTAAAGATCTATTATCGTGGTTACATACTCATTAGACTAAAGGTAATTGGAACTGAATGGGAAGTTGTAAAAAGATTAACAAATTTAAAATCGAATAATCCAGATGAAGATTGGGCAGTGACTTACACAACTCCTGTTTATGGCGGATGGGATTTAGTAGTAGAATGCAAATTTACTAAACTTCAAGAACTTGATAAAATCATAGCTTATATTCGCGTTGATGATGATTTGTCTAGCTGGATCGAGGAAACCACTACATTAGTTTCTAGTAAGCCTGATTATCCTAGGTAACTAAAATATTTAGATTAATTCTTTTTTTGCTATAATCGATGAATTATTTGAATTATAATCTTGGAGAATTCTAATACATCTCTCTAATACTTAATAGAGAAATAAAGTATTTTAACTTTGAAGTATTTTAACAATTATTCACGAAAATTTAGCCCAGTAGTCGAGTGGATAAGACGCTTGCCTGCGAAGCAAGTGATCAGGGGTTCAATCTTCCTAAAACTTCTTAAAGAAGGAATAATTCCCCTCTGGGCTACTTCATCTCTAACATATGTATTGTAATACTTGATCTATTGATTTAATTGTTATTAGATCGGGTATATTAATTTTTTTTTCATAGGGGAACTCATATACTCTCTCTTTTAAGATAATTTGCATACCCACTCTATTAGCGCCGACTATGTCAGCAGCCTCATCACCTACCATTATACAATGTTCTGCATCGTTTTTCGTCAATCCCATTCTCTTTAATGTATAAAAAAATATGTCTGAAATAGGCTTTCTTTTGCCATATTTAGCAGAAGTTACAATAACATCAAAAAATTCTTTCATTTCATTATTTTTAAGTATATTTTTTATAGTTTTATGATTAGGATGATTGGATATAAGCCCAATTTTTAAGTTTGATATTTTAGATAAAGTTTCTAAAGTAAATCTCGTTCTATCATCGGGTTTCCATTCTTCTTCTTCACAGGAATGATACAAATCCGCAAGTTTTTCTAAGAATTTTTCTTTTATTTTCTCTTCTTGAATTTCGTAGCCTTTTTCTTTCAACAACTCTAATGCCGTCTTAAACAATAAAGTGGTTGGGAATTCATCTTTTGTTTTCAATGCTAGTCTAAAATAGGTAGCTCTCTTTTTGTTGAAAATTGTCATGAAATCTTCTAGAATTTGGTCTTTATCTTCTAATATTTTCTCTTGCTTGAGGAATTTAATAGATTTTGACATTCCTCTTCTGAAACAATCAAGATATTTCTCAACTGAGGGGTTCTCAAAAGAAAAAAGTGTAAAACCAAAGTCAAATATGATTCCCCTTACTTTCATTCTAGATATATAAATTACTTGAAGGATTATTAAACTATCTCTCTAAGATTTTTAATGAGAAATTATGCCTAATATTAATAATTTAATAGATATATAGAAGATTGAACTAAATAATTATTTTCATTAAGATTATGTCGATGGACAAGTGGCTGGATGGTAACGAAACCAAAGAAAACAAAAAAAAAAGAAATGAAATTTATAGTAACTTATCAAATGAAGAAAAAAATGATTTAAAGGAAAAAAAAATCCGCGATTTAGTAAAAAAAGACAAAACTACCACTAGTTTTGACGAAAGTAGAAAGGATTTTTTAAATAAAGTTTTAGAATTTAGAGATTGGTTAGATAATCGAGCATATATAAAAGGAGACATTGAAAGAATTCAAACCTGGGTAGAGAATCTATACTCCATGATTGATGCTAGCTTAAATTTCCATAATAAAACTAAGCTTAATAATGGAGAAGAGACCTTGATTAATAGCTATAAATCTATACCAGTCAAATTTTTAGATGAAAAAACGCGGATTGCATTGAATAAAAAGTTGAGAGGAATAAAGAAAACTAACTCAGATAATTATTATTTGCGAAAAATAAATAATGTTGTTAAAGAAAAATTAAAAGATGCGGAATATTATGAAATTTTAAGAGCCATATTAGAGAGTTGAATTTAATTTGAAATTAGTTTGTCCAATTGCAGGTGTAGGAAAACGACTTCAGCCATTTACTTATTCAAAACCTAAGGCGTTCCTAAAAGTTGCAGGAAAAAGGTTAATTGACCACATATTAATTAAACTAAAAAAAACATTCCCAAAAAATACAGAAATTGCCTTTATTGTTGGCTATAAAAAACGACAAATATCGGAATATATTAAAGAAAATTTTTCTGATTACTTTAATCTTGAGTTTATCGAACAGAAACCATTTGGTTATTTAGCAGATACTCCATTTTTTAGCGGTCTTGGAGATGCCATTTTACTTGGAAAGGATTTTATAAATAATGACGATTGTTTCATTTTTCTAAGCGATAGACTTCCAATGGAAGACTATTCTTCAATTCTATTAACCTATCATCAGGGTGAATGCGACGGAGTAATAAATATTAAAAAAGTGGATAACCCTAAGTTTTACGGAGTTACGGTAATAGATGATGATGTTAAAATAAAAAAAATAGTGGAAAAACCACAAGAATTTATTTCTGATTATGCTGTTTCTGGAGCTTACCTTTTTGGGAAAAAAATAGTGAATAGATTGTTTGAGCTTTTAGAGGTACAAAGCAAGGTTGAACTCGAAAACGGGAAAGAGCATCTTTTTACCCCAATAATAGAACAGCTTATTAGCGAAGGGATTGTGTTTAAAGGGAATATAATGCAGAATGAAATACTGGATTTCGGAAGACCAGAAACATTACTTGAAGGAAATCGATACTTATTATCTGAAACCAAATTAAACGATCCACTATTTGAATCAAAATCCCAAAAAGGAAATATTGTAGACTCTAAAATCGTTCCTCCGGTTTTTATAGGAAAAAATGTGAGCATTAAGAATTCAGTAATAGGTCCTAATGTTTCTTTAGGAGATGATTTATATCTCGAAAAATGTATCCTCTCCGAATCTGTAATCGGAGATGGGGTATTCCTAAGAAAAATCATTTCATCTAACAGCATCATCGGAGATTATTCGATATTGGAAGACCTCATAAAAAAAAATATAACTATCGGAGATTCTTCTTATATTACGACTTCAAAAATAAAATCTTTTTAAGAAATTAAAAAAAAATTAATTAAATGCTGGGCGTTTATCTTGCCACGGTGAAACATCTTCAAAAGCTTTTGAGACTTGCAGGACTGTTTTTTCATCAAATCGCTTCCCAACAATTTGCATTCCAATTGGTAACCCCAAATTACTCCATCCAGATGGAATAGAAGCAGCAGGAAGGCCTGTCATGTTAAAAGGGTATGTGTACGTCATCCAACTCATAATACTCAAGTCCTTTTTCCCAATTTTTGGAAATGTTGTCCCTGATTCTAACCAACCTGGTTTTATCGCTGGACAAGGTAATGTTGGCGTGATCAAAATGTCATAATTCTTAAAATATTGATACATAACTTCGTAAATTTGTTTCCGTTGCTCTCTAGCCTTTCCAAGATTCATAGCACTGTTATCTAAACCTAATTTTATTGATCCAATTAAATATGGGGTAAGTTCTTCAGGTCTATTATTAAAATCATTTACATGATCATAGGCATAACCAAAAGTGACCTCTGTTTTAAATGTGGATTCGGATTTTCGTATTTTTAAGTTTGCCTCTTCTACATCCCAATCAAATTGCTCAAACTTTTGAATACCATTAAGAACACTTTCTTTAACTTCATCATCGAGAAGCTTCCCAAAACCTAAGGTCATTGAATAACCAATCTTTAATTTTTTAGGTTTATCTTCAAGTATTTTAACATAATCAATGTCGTCGTCAGGGAAAGAATTGTTGTCTGCGGGATGATGACCTTTCATAACATTTAACATAAGAGCTGCATCCTTTACGTAACGAACAATTGGACCGTAATGGTCCATTGAGTAAAATGCGATACCAATCCGGGGATAGCTTGGAATTCGACCATAAGTAGGTTTTAAACCATAAACCCCACAACAGCTACTGGGAACTCTAATTGAACCCCCTCCATCTGATCCTAGTGCTAATGGTCCTATACCGCTGGCAACGGAACAAGCAGCGCCTCCACTAGAACCTCCTGAATTTCTCTCTAAATCCCATGGATTAAATGTTTCTCCAAAGATTTTATTATTTGTAAGAGCGACGGCACCAAACTCAGGCGTATTTGTTTTACCAAGTATGACACAACCAGAAGCCATTAATCTTTGAACCGCGATATCATCTTGTTCTGGGATAAAATCTTCATATAATTTAGAACCAAATGTAGTTCTTATTCCTTTAGTTTGCATTAGATCCTTAATTGATGTTGGAATTCCATGCAATAAACCTAATTTTTCGCTCTTTTTAACTGCTTTATCTGCTTTTTCGGCTGTTTCTCTTGCTAATTCAAAAGTAGGAGTACAGTATGCGTTTAACAGAGGATTGATTTTCTCAATTCGTTCGATTATTGTTTCTGTAATTTCAGTTGATGATAATTCTTGAGTTTTGATTTTTTCTCGCATCTCTATTGCTGACATAAAGCAGATATCTTCTTTATTCATTGTATTTTACCTTATTAGAATTAATTTTGATATATTATTGATAATTTAAATTTACTAATATAAATTAATATCTTTGTTTAGATAAGACAAATGTAAAATTCCGAAATCAAATTTTTAAGTTTAAAAAAATTATTATTCTGCAATTTACTACAGAAAATATTCTATTAAAGAAACTATCGTAAAACCTAAAAACGAATTTTGATGTGAAAGTGAATCAAAAATTAAAAGTAATTTGCATAATAGGAATTTTAAATTTCGTTATCTTCAGTTCTTGTTTTAGTTTAATTGGTAAAGCAACTCCAGATCATGAAATTGGTTTTACTGAAGGAACCGAATTAATATGGGAGATTACAGAACTAGACTTAGAAAGTTATAGAAGAATTATTGGAATTGATCCTAATTATGAATTAGGAGATCAAATAAGAATGATTATAAGAGATATCGGGACCTCTTCAGGATCTTGGATACTTTCTGTAGAATTTTGGGATTATAAGACTGATTGGGGATTGAGTGGTGATACATTCAATTTCTATATCGGAAATGATCCAGAAGATTATGATGATTACCTATTCGTTCTTACACCAGTAGAAGATTATTTAGAACAAGCTATATTAACTCTACCTTCTGAATATTATAGAACCGGCTTATCAATATTCAAACAAGGTAAAAGCGACACTGGAATTGATTATGTATGGGAAAAGGAATTTGATCCAAGAGGGCTTCTTATAGTAGAAACTTATTACGATGAGTTTGACCAAATCATAATAAGATGGGAAGGACAATTTCGGATTATTCCTTTTGGTATAACTTTTATCGGTTTTACTATATTTGCGATTATTGCTATAATAGTTGTTTCTATAAAGAAGAAAAATCTCAGAATTAAAATTGTATAATCATCAACATATTGATTATAAGGTATTATTGAAATAAATTAAAATTTAAAATCTTTTTGCCACTGTTTATACCCAATTTGCCAAAGTTTTAATCTAGGTTTATTTACTTTACTATCCACTTCAATTCCGGATTGGGGATGGGTCATAATATTATGATAACGCTCATAATATTCTTCTGCACTCGAAATCCCTTCAATCATATTTAAAATCGCTTTTTCCGTAAAATACAAGATTAAATCTGGTTTAATGTCAGGCTTAGTTTTTGTCATCTCTAGCGATTTTTCATTCTTTTTGAATAAAAAGAAGTTTAGTTTGATATTCGCGTCATCAGTGGATTGTTCAGTGATAGAATATTCCCAACATGCATGTACATGTAAATGTCTCATTAAATCTAATTGATTTGGAAAAAATTCTTTTAATTTTGTATATAATTTATTAAGTTCCATTGTGTATGATCTTCATTTAATTTTCTCTAAATTCAGCGGAGTACCATCATATATATATTTTCCATAAACTAACTCTTGAGGATAATATTTACAACCTGCAGGATAAGCAGAATCTTTAATTCCTCCTAAAGAAACCGTAATGTCAACTAGCATAGGTCTTGCATTAACATAAATATTTGCAGCTTCTAATTGATCCTTAAAAACCTCAATATTGTCCAAATTAGAAGTGTAAACAACTGCTCTCATACCATAATTGCTTGCATTTGCTAATCTAATTGCATCTTTCATATCTTTGGCTTTAGTAATAGAACGGACAGGTCCAAAAGCCTCTTCTCTCCACAAAAACGGAGCTTTAGATAAATCCTCACATAAATCTGGTTTAATTTCAACCAGAGTCGGCGTATAAAATAAACCATAGTCTTCTCCTGTATCAATTTTTTCACCACCAGTATATATTTTAACACCATATTCTTTAGCATCAGCCACCATCACTTCCATCATCATAAGTATACGTCGACTTCCTAACGGTCCAATATCAACGGTGGGATCTGTGGGGTCTCCATATTTCAATTTCTCCATTTCTTTTATGAGACATTCTGTATATTCATCATATATATCTTGATGGACTATAATTCGCTTCATTGAGAAACATTGTTGACCTGAATTGGTGTAACTTGCCATAGCATTCCACTTAGCTACATGCTCTAAATTCACATCATCCATTACTATTCCAGCATCATTTCCCGCGCACTCAAAGAAGAATTGTTTGAAAGGTTGAGTATACATTGCGACGCCCATTGATCTATCTGCAGTTTTTTTCAGCAACCTTCCATATCTCACAAGAATATCTTTTGCAGTATGTGAAGAGGTAACCGTCATGATAATCTTGATTAAATGAGATTTAAGAAATTCATCTACGGCCCATTCTCCAGGAGCTATAACTAAATTTAATGCATCCAATCCCGGAAAATCCATATCCTTCATGGTAGAATAGGCCTCTAACATGGTTAAGGGGCATGCGGTAGATGGTTTAACAATTGCACCATTTCCTACTAAATAATTTGCTCCCATCTGATAAAGGGGAAGGCTAATAGGTGTGTTACGAGGAGATATACAAGCAGATAATCCATGTGGAATATATTTTATTGTTGCATTTTGCTCGCCTTCAATACCTGTTAATGGTTTGTCTTCTATAAATTGATGATACCAATCGCAAAATTTGAAACCAGTCATTACTATGCCTAGTTCCCATTCAGAATATTTGATCGGTAAGCCTCCCTCTGCAACGACTAAATCCTTTAACTGGGCTTTTTTAAAGCGCAATTTAGTAGCAAATTTAGAAAGAACTTGAGCTCGTTCAAAGAAATCCATTTCTCTTAATAAGTGTTGATTTTTATGAACTTTTTTTATTTTATCGTTAACAGTCTCTGGTGTATCAGCAGGAACAGTTCCTATAATCTCACCAGTGTATTTATTTTTTATTTCTAATTCGTGAACTTTTGCCATATTTTTATTACCTTTCTAATTTTATTGATTTATCTACAAATTATTCAAAATGAGTTTTACATACTATAAATATCGTCATCATCTTTGAGGATTCCAGCAGTTTGGGCAAATTTTCCATAGCCCATATCGATTAAAACTTGTGTTCTTTTATGCAATACAAAATCAATCCATCCTTTTTCCTCATCTGGATCATTATAAAACGTTCCTAAAAGGTTTGCATACTCTACTTTCGTTTTAGTTTGGATCAATTTTTTAACCGCACTTACCGAGAGTGCTAGTTCTAAATCTGAATTAATTGCTCTTCCGGGTTTGATTTCTATTCCATTTCCATTTCTTAACACATTAAAGATATCTACGGGAGATTCTTTATCATATGTTTCAATTGAATTATAAAGAGCGAAATCAAAATTTGATGCCAAAATTAGATCAGAAAAAATTTCCGGATATTGTGCTAGAAATGTGGTGTACTTTTTTGCTATTTCTGTTTTATATGCTTCCTTATCAATAATCTGACTTGTTAATTCCTCTTCTAACATGATTTTCGTGTGTATTTATTATTTTTTTTCTTCTTCATTATATTCCTTATACCATTTAATTGTCTCTTCTAAACCTTCTCTTAATGGAGTAATTTTATAACCAAATTTATCGATGGCTTTTTTTGAAGAATAAGATCTATGATATTTAATTGCTCTTAGTGTAGGTCGAGTTAAAAAAGGGGTCTTCTTGGTAAACCATGCTTTAACTTCCAATAACCATGCATATGCCATTGCTAATGTAAAAGGAAGCTTTCTTGCTTTTTTATTTCTACTAATTTTGGCAATTAAATCAAGATAATCTTTAAATTTAACATTTTCTCCCCCAAGAATAAAGTCTTCCCCAAAAAGATCTTCTCTATTTAATACATCTGCTAAAGCATTAGATATGTCATATACATAAGATAAACAGGTCATAGCTTCTCCTTTTCCAGGGCAAATACCCAAGGGAAGTAATTTTCCCCTCATAACATCAAATAGCATTCTACCGAATATATTAAAATCTCCTGGACCATATACAATTCCAGGATAAAATATCATGGTTTTCAAACCTTTTGGTATATAACTTTTCACCAGTTTTTTCGCTTGAAATTTAGATTTCTCATATTCCATAAAAAAAGTCTCATTTTCATGAGTCTCATCAACAGCCTCTTGAGGAGTAGGTCCCAATGCAGTAAAGGAACTAACATAATATAGTTTTAGATTATTTTCAAGAGCAATATTAGCGATATTTTCTGTCCCTTTAACATTAACTTCATAATAAATAGATTTATCTTTCGCCCATATCGCAGTATAAGCTGCAAGATGGTATATAGTATCTACATTATTCACAGCTTTTTTTAAACTGCTAACATCTTGGATATCGCCAACAATATAATCAATATTATTAAGCTCCTTAAATGGTGTTATATTACTGCTCTCTCTTATCAGTAATTTTACTCCATGTCCTAATTCGTGTAATTTTTTAACTAAAGGTATGCCAATAAATCCCGTTCCTCCAGTTACAAGTATATTCGCCATTATAAATAATCAGTATTAGTATATTCAAGTCTTGAATATAGAAAATCATTAAATCTTGTTTTTAAAGCTTTCAAAACAATTAATATTATTAAAATAAGAGAAGTTTAGAAATTTTGACAAATATGTAGTAAATTTAAAAGAATTATTATTGACCAATCCAAGATATAATATATTTGAATTCTTCGGGAGTATTAATATCTGGGCTTAAAAATTCCCACATTCCTTCTATTCCAACTTCTTTTGCAGTTAGATCAAAGTGACAAATTGCAATTCCTATATCGAGGCTAATGAACGTATTGTAAACTTTCAATTTTAAATCTTGTGAGGATTTCACATAGAAATGAAAATTATCGCTATCCTTTTCTTTTAAAACTCTCCATGGTTGCTTGTTGCCCGCCGATGGAGCAAGTCGAACCATTTCCAACAAAGTTTCATATCTACCAGTTGTCTCTCGAGGAAGGGCTGTCGAGAATGTGTTTTCAAAAAATAGTTTACTCCAAGGTAATCGAGAATCTGCTTTTATGAATGCTCTTATTATTTTCTCTTTACTGCGTCTGGTTTCAGTAGGATATCCGATAGGCGTTATTGCTGGGACATTTTCGTTTGATTGACACATTATCTTATTGGAAAAAAGACTTTTATTAAAAAAACCACCTAACCAACATGTTCCTAAACCCATATCAGTTGCAGATAAAATGATTGACTCTAAAAGATAACCGAAGTTCTCCCGATCATAACTTGAGTTTTCGGTTGACCCTACAATAAATTCCTGAGCTCCTTTTATTATTCCATAAGTGCCTATCTTTTTTTTTTCATCAGGATCAAATTCTGGAACACTAACTAATTCAAATCGACATTTTCCAGCATTTCTACTAAATGGGCTTTCGAAATCATCTAATTGTAAAATTTGCTTAATTTTTTCTTTAGAATCTTCTTCAAGTAGTCGTTTAGAATAAGTTCTCCAAGATGTTCGTTCCTTAATTATTTCTATAATTGATTTTGAGAATTGCATATAGTTCTGTAAAAAATAATATTATTAATTCAACCTTTGAATTATATTTTAATAACTTTTATCTTTATTTAATATCATCAATCAGGAAAACATTTATTTATCTTAATAAGGGAATATTTTAGATATTGTTTCATAAATTGGCGTTCACTATTGCAATATTCAAGTTTTTGATCATTTGATAATCCCTCACAGTTATCTATAAGATTATGTACATCATTTATCATAGTCATGTAATCATTTTTAACAGATTCACATTTTTGGATGATTAACTCATCATCTGAAAGATGAGTTATAGGAAGATCAAGATTAGAAAATTCTCTATTATTAAGTAAAGAAGGCGTTTCAATTAAAGATCCTTCAATTAAATTTTCTACTTTTGGAGTATTAATAAAGCCTTTTGAAATGAATACTCATCTCGAAGAATTTTCGAATTAAAGAAAATAAAACAAGATCGCTATTTAAAAAAAAAGCCTCTATAAGTTTAGTAAAATTAAGATAAGAGTAATTATTCTAGACAGACATTTTCTTTGATCGATAGGGGCAATTCTTCTAAAATAATTTTTGTTCCTTTATTTTTATAGAGCTTAATCAAATCCTCCATTGTGGTTGTTTTTTCTTTTTTGGCAGACAAATAAGATAAAAGAACAGTAGCTATTGCTTCTTTTGCTTGTTCAGGTGTAAATTCAGGTTCAATGTCATTGAGAATACAATCGGCAAAATATAAATCTTCCTTTCTCATTGAAATTTTATAATATTTTGGAAAAGGTCCATGCTCAATTCTGGGTTCATACCACTTTCCTTTATTTTCTTCCATATCTTCATGGTTAGAGTGTATTTTTACGGGATTATTCCATTCATGATTTTCAATAATAGTCCCTCTCGTTCCATATATTTCTAAGCTATTTGTTGGGGGTGATATTACAGAAAAACTAACAAGTGTTTCTACGATAGTACCTTTTTTATAATTTAGAAAAACCATTGCATTATCTTCAGCTTTTTCCTTTAAATTTGTGCATTGCTTCGTCAGCCAACAGTAAGCAGATTCAGCTTTATCGTTTAGAATCCAATTTATTGTAGCAAATTTATGAGCACCCATATCCATCAAAGCTCCACCACCAGCTAATATTGGATTTCCTTTCCAAAAACCTTCTTTCATTAATCCAGGTATTTCGTTTACTCCTTCATAAGATCTCACCAGAAAAGGGTTACCAATCAGTCCAGATTGTATTGCATTCGCTATATAGTCATGAGCAGGTAGAAAACGATGGTTCTCAGCTATCATAAATTTAACTCCTGCTTTTTTAGTAGCTTCGATCATTTGATCACATCCTTCGAGAGTAGTCGCCATTGGCTTTTCACAAAGAACATGTTTTCCCGCCTTAGCTGCGGCAATAACATATTTCTCATGCAGATAATGGGGGACCATAATTAGTACAGCATCAATATCGCTCTTAAAAAAATCCTCTGGATCTTTATAAAAACTCATATTGTTTGCTTTTGCTGTTCTTCTTGCAACCTTTTCATTAACATCATAAACCGCTGTAAAGCGAATTTTCGGATCATTATTCCAACCAAATTTATGAAATCGCCAAACACTTCCAGAACCAATTATTCCAAATTTGACATAAGTCATAGTTAAAAAATTTAATACTAGTTTTTATAGATTTACAATCGATTTATTTTTATTAAAGGTTTTTAATCAACTCTGTATTTTTATTCATAAATAAGGTAAAATTTTGATTAATAATGGCAGAGCCAATAGGATACAATAAAGAGAGAGCACAAAAAGTATTGAATAATCATGATGTCGATCTTTTAATTGCTTCTAGCCCTGTGAATGTGTTTTATACTACAGGTTTACCTGTTACTCATGTAGCACCAAATCCCATTTTATATGTACTATCAAATCAATATCCAAATCTTTCTATGGTCAGACGAGATGGAGAAGAAAGTGCTATTATCTGGTCTCTATATGATAGTGTTGAAGAATTTTCCTGGCTGTCCCAGAGTGAGGTTTTTAGAGTAGGTTCTCTGGATGCAGCAGTAAAGGTTCTCCTGAAAAAAGTTGAGGAATGGGAGTTAGGAAATAAAACTATAGGCCTTGAATCATTTATGCCTCGTTATCAATCTGAAGCTTTGCAAAAGAAATTTCCAGATGCTAAATTTATTAATGCTGATGATAGCTTTATCGAGATGAGACTTATCAAGACAGAAGAAGAAGTTAGGAGAATTCGAAAATCAACAGATGTTACTGAGAAAGCTATCGAAGCTTGTATAGAAGCCGTTGAATTAGATATGAAGGATACAGAATTACTACGAATCGCGAGACGAACATTTGTGGATGAGGGCGCATGGGGATGGGATCATCTTACAATGAATATCGGTCCTTCAGATCCAGAAGCTCCTGGACTCGGAATACCTGTTACTCCAAACGATATTATACGATTTGATTTTGGCGGTGTATGGGAAGGATATATTTCAGATGTGAGTCGAGGGGTTGTTATAGGGGAAGTACCAAAGAAAGCTCAAGAAGCTATGGATTATATGATTAAAGTTCAAGAATATTGTGCTGAAAATATTAAACCTGGCGTTAATGCTAAAGTTTTTAGGGAAAAAGCTCAAGCATATTTAAAGTCTCTCACGAAAAGGGGTTTTTATCTTATTACAGCACATAGTATAGGGTTAGAATGTGAAGAAATTCATCTTTTTGGACCTACGGGCGCATTAGATGTTGCTTTTGAAAAAAATATGGTATTAGATCTTGAAGTATGGTTAAATGTAAGAGGTCAAGGTTTAGTTGGTGTTGAAGATTGTTATCGAGTGACGGAAAATGGTACAGAAAGGCTTTCCAGACTTGATAAGGATATTGTAATAAAATAAGGTGATTAATAAATGCGATTAAAAGATAAAATTGTTGTATTGACTGGAGCAGCATCAGGAATTGGTAGAGCTACAGCAATATTATTCTCCAAGGAGGGGGCAATCCAAGTTCTTTCTGATAATGATGAAGAGGGTTTAAATGAAACTTATAAACTTATCAGTGACGATGCAAAAGAAAGAACCAAGATAACCGTCGTTGATGTAAGAAATCAAAATGAAGTAAAAGCGATGATTGACCTAACTATTGAAAAATATGGACGAATCGATGTTTTAATTGTTAATGCGGGAGTGGTTAGAGTAGGTGATGTTGAAACGTTTCCAGATGCAGATTTAAATTTACTTATCGATGTAAACATAAAGGGTACTCATTACACTTGTAAATACGCAGTTCCATATTTTAAAAGGCAAAAATTTGGTTCAATCATTACATTAGCATCAGTAGCTGCTCATATAGGTCAAACTGCTCATGCGAACTATTGTTCAACCAAAGCAGCAGTATTAGGTTACACCAGAGCATTATCTTTAGATTTAGCACCATATAATGTTCGAGTGAATAGCGTTTCTCCTGGAGCAACCGACACACCCATGCTACAAAGCGATGTAGCAAAGCAAGCTAAAGATAGAGGATTATCATATGAAGAGGTTAAGAGGGAGTTTGAAGAAGAAGGTGTCATGGGAAGATGGGCAACTTCAGAAGAAATTGCGACTGGAATCCTTTTTTTAGCTACTGAGGAATCAAGCTATATGACGGGAGCAGATTTGAGACTAGATGGTGGTTGGACTGCTAGATAATTATCTAAATTTATAATTTTTTAATAAGATTCATTTTCTTATTTACATTTTTTACATTGTCATTCCGCCGTCCACGAGTAAACTTACTCCTGTACAGAATTCATTTAATGCTAAAAATAGAACACCTTCTGCAATTTCTTCTGGAGTACCAAGACGTTTTAATGGTTGGCGATCTATATATCCTTGCCTAATTTCATCATAATTTCCCCCTCTGCTTTTAATTCTTTTCGCTAGTGAAGGTGAATCAGTAGTTCCGGGACAAATGGCATTAACTCTAACTTTATCTTCCAGATAGTCTGCTGCCATCGCCCTAGTCATTGATAACACAGCACCTTTAGATGCTGTGTAGGCGACCCTATCTTTTACACCTTTAAATGCAACTGAAGAAGAATTATTTATGATAACACCTTGAGTTTTTCTTAAATAGGGGATCGCGTATTTCGTTACTAAATATATACCCCGTACATTGACAGCCATAGTTCTATCCCAGTCTTCTGTAGATATTGTATCGATTGCGCCACCAAGTACAATTCCAGCATTATTGAACAAAATATCTATTTTTCCATAAGTTTCTATGGTTTTTTCAATTATTCGATTCGCTTCCTTTTCTACAGAAACGTCTGCTTGAACAAATATTGCATCTCCTCCAAATAATTTAATTTTTGCTACTATATTCTTAGCAGACGCTGATAATGAATTACAACACACTTTTAGACCCTCCTTCGCAAAAAGGAGAGCGGTTGCTTCACCAATACCCGCTCCAGCTCCCGTTACAACGGCAATCTTTCCTTTTAATTTCATTTTTTTATTACTGTTTATTCAAATTTAGATAAATATTATTAAAATTAATTTAAATTTGATTTTTATTTCATAAAACTTTAATGAAAAGAGAGTAATTTATTGATAAGAACCCATAATGCTAATTTGATTTAAATGACATTAAGAATTAAGAATGAGCATTTTGTTGACGATAAGGGCCGAACAGTGCTACTGAGGGGTGTGAATTTGGGGGGAAGCTCAAAAGTTCCCGTTACTCCTAATGGTGCAACACATATTAAAACTAATTTTGCAGATCATAGAAATATCTCTTTTGTTGGTCGACCATTCCCTCTAAAAGAAGCAGATGAACATTTTTCACGATTAAAGCATTGGGGGTTTAATTGTCTTAGGTTTTTGGTAACTTGGGAGGCTATAGAACATAGTGGACCAAGAGAATACGATAAAGAATACTTAGATTATCTTGAAGAAATTCTAAAGATTGCTGGAGAACATGAGTTTTACATATTTATAGATCCCCATCAAGATGTGTGGAGTAGAATGACTGGCGGAGATGGTGCTCCTAAATGGACATTTGAAAAAGTAGGGTTAGATTATACTAAACTTGAAAGCTCTGAGGCTGCTTTTGTAATGCAACTTAGATATGACCCTAATGACCTTACAAAATATCTTCCAATGCATTGGATGGGGAACACCTATAGATTTGCGAATGGAACGATGTGGACCTTATTTTTTGGAGGAAAAGATTTTGCACCTTCATGTATAATTGATGGGAAAAACATTCAAGACTATTTCCAGAATCATTTCTTTGATGCTATGAAACAAGTAGCATTAAGGGTAAAAGATAATTCATATTTATTAGGATTTGATATATTAAATGAACCTCCTGAAGGATGGATTAGTAAATATGTTGATGGAAGTGAATGGGAAGGAAAGTCTGATGTATTGGGGCATGTTTTTACTCCTATAGATGCGATGCTTACCGGAGCAGGATATACTAGAAATGTTGGATATCAAGAACTTAAAAGATTTGGTATTAAAGAAACTAGAAAAGATGAGTTAAATCAAGGAAAAATTTCATGTTGGTTAGAAGGATTTGAAGATATTTGGAAAAAAGAAGGGGTATGGGGATTAGATGAGATCGGAAATCCAAAGATTTTGAAAAATGAATATTTCATTTATAAAAATGGAGAAAAAATTGATTTCTACCGAAATTATTTTTCTCCTTTCCTCAAAGCCTACACTGAAGCTATCCGAATAGTATTTCCAAAAGCAATAATATTTCTTACAGGGCCTATGGAAAGTGTGATGAAAGGAGAGGTAATTGAATTAGAAATTCCAGCTAATAGTGTACATGCTGCCCACTGGTACGATGTTGCTACAACTGGTACAAAAAAAGCAATGCTTAAAGCTAATTTTAATATGATTACAGGAAATCCAGTTATCGGCAAAAGTAATGTGCGTCAAATGTTCATTTCACAATTAGAAAATATTAAAGATTACTCTAATTCTTTTTTTGGCGGCATCCCTACCTTAATTGAGGAATTTGGATTACCTTTTGATCTTAATAATAAAGAGGCTTATGAGAAATTTAAAACTGAACCGAAAGAAGCTTGGAAAACGCATATCAAAGCGTTAAATAATTATTATAACGCAATGGATGCTAATTTATTACATGCACTACAATGGAATTATACCCCAGATAATACTAATAAATGGGGGGATTTGTGGAATTTAGAAGATTTATCAATTTATAGTATAGATCAAAGAGTTAATCCAGAGGATATTAATAGTGGTGGAAGAGCAATTAAGGGTTTCTGTCGCCCACATTTCGTTCGTTGTACTGGCATTCCCAAAAAAATGGATTTTAAAATGAAGGAAGGATTATTTTATTTTGAGTTTGACGGCGATGTTTCTATAAAAGGTTCAACTGTTCTTTATATTCCAAGAATCCATTTTCCAAACGGTTATGATATTAACGTATCAGAGGGTGAAATACAAAAAGATGAAAAAAATCAAGTAGTATCTATAACCATTAAAGAAAATGGAGTCCATACAGTAAAAATAACAAAAATTTGAATTTTTCTTAAATATTTAATTTAAACTTTAATCCCAATTTATATTATTATAATTTATTTGTGTTACTTCTCCAAGTCCTTCTAGTATACTTCTTGTCCCTTCTTTTTTATAAACTTCCATTAATTCATCCATTGTAGTCATTCTTCCCTTTTTAGCGGACAGATATGCTAAAAGAACCACCGCAACACCTTGTCTTGCCTCTTCTGGTGTAAATTTTGGCTTCTTATCTTCTAAAATACATTTAGCAAAATATGCGTCTTCGTGACCCATGGAGATTTTATAATAATCAGGAAAAGGGCCGTGTTCAATTTTAGGGCTATAATACTCTCCCTTAACTTCAGCTTCAGGATGAGAGGAAAATATTTTTACAGGTCTCTCCCAGTCGTGATCTTCAAAAATCGTTCCTTTTGTTCCATGGAATTCTGTTTTATTTGTAAGCGGATGTACTGTACTAGAGGAAATATCCACTGTTACGATAGCTCCGCATTTATAACGCAATAGAACTATAGCTGTATCTTCTCCTTTATCGGGGGAAGATTTCGCAGTCTTACTTAGCCAACATTGAGCTGAATCTACTTCGCCAAGAAACCAATTTAGCATAGTAAATTTATGAACTCCTTGATCTGCAACTACACCGCCACCCCCTTTTTTATAGGTAAAACTCCAATCATTATTATCAAAAAATTGTGAACGAGCATAAGCACCTTCATAAGTTCGACCAAGGAATACATCGCCAATAAATCCACGCGCTATAGCATCTTTTATAACTTGATGAGCTGGTAGGAATCGATGATTCTCTGCAATCATGAATTTTATACCAGCTTTTTTCGTAGCTGTTATCATCTCATCACATTCTTCCAGAGTGGTCGCCATAGGTTTTTCGCAAATGACATGTTTCCCAGCTTCAGCTACGGCAATAACTATATCTCTGTGTAGAAAATGTGGAACTAAAACCATAACTGCATCAATATCACTTTTTAAGAAGTCCTCTAACTTCGAATAAGGTTCTAATTTTGAATATTTAGCTGCTCTAGCTAACTTCTTCTCGTCGATGTCGTAACCAGAAATAAATTTAATTTGCGGATTATTTTTGGTACCTAGTTTATGGTACCGCCAGACAGACGAACCCGCTCCAATTATTCCAAACTTTACAAAATCATTCATTTAATTATCCTCTAACATTTTTCCTTTATTATCTAATTAATTTTATTGCTTTGGTGTTAACTATTTATTTAACAAAAATGTTCTTATCTAAACTTGAGAGCCTCTCACATCCACTACTCGTTATTCTGTAACAGTCTTCAATTCCCACTAATCCCTGATTTTTGAAATTTTGCCAGACCTCAATATCAAGAACCATATTCTCTTCAAATGGTCGATCTAACTTTTTCATAGGGCTAAATAAATGAGTCTCCTCACATTCTAGACCTATACTGTGTCCCGTTATAAAAGCTCTCCCCCTCTTTGTTAGAGATTTATTAAAATCACTCGCATTAATATACAATTCTTTCATATTTAAACCGGGATGAATGTTTTGTTCACAGTACTCTTGAACTTTTATCATTCTATTCATAACTTCCTCTGCTCCATCAGGTATTTGTCCTATCACTAACTCTCGACTAACATCTGAAACATATCCTTTCCAAATGGTCCCTATATCAAATCTATTAAGATCTCCTGCTTTCAGAGTAGTTCCTACTCCTGGTGCTTCAGGATCAGACGGACCCAAATTCATTGTTAAGTGATCCCATCCTTCTGCACCCTCATTAACGATTGTTCTCCTGGCGATTTGTAATAATTCGATATCAGTAATTCCCTCATAAGATGCTTCAATCATATTTAATATAGCTTTTTCAGAAATTTCGGTTGACTTCTTTATTCTTTTTACCTCTTCTTCAGATTTGATTAAACGCATATCTAAAAAGGCTTGATCGCTATTCATAAAAGTTGAATTTGGGAATTTACTCCTAAGATATTCAGATTGATAAGAAGGCATAAGAGATTCATATCCTATCTTGCTATTCGATAAACCCCATTCTTCAATCTTATCAGACACAGATACCATAGCACCTTTAGGAGAGCCTATTCCATGAATATCACTTACCCATGAAAATTTATCTACGCTACGAAAAGTGATCCACATTATCAAACTTTGCTCACCATCTCTCCGAACTAAAGACAAACTTGGGTATTGATTTGATAAAACGTATAGTATAGGATTTGGAGCTACATGTAATGTTGGTAAACCAGTTAAATAAAAAACATTTACTGGAGTAGATGCAATTAGCACATCTATATCGTGTTTTTCTAAAATTTTACGCGTTCTTTCTTTATTAAAACCAATTGGTTCCATTTTATCTCAAGCCAGAATAATTTTTTATATTATAATATTTTTTTCTTATGAAAATACTTATTTTCAATATTCTTAGGTTTTGAACAATGCAATTAAAACTTCATATTTTCCAAACAAAACAAAAACATTTTAAAAAAAATAATTAATTTCTAATAAAAATTCGCTAATCAATATCCATGAAGATATCTAATTTCTGTAATGAGTCCATATCGCCTTTAGTTTTAAGTTCTCCTTCCATAAAGGCTTCCATTGGATCTACTTCGCCGGTAGCAATGCCCACAAAAAGATCGGAATTGACTTCTAAACCCATTTCAGCGTTTTCATCAATTCCTTCCTCTAATCTTGCTGTTTTATTTTCAAAAATCATTTTTATTTTATAATCTAGGTCTGAAAATTCGAATTGCATCGTCTTATTAAATCCTTCAAATTCATCCGCAACCTCTGGATCATCAAGAATTTTCACCCATTTATTTAAAGCTTCTTTAACTTCTTCATGAGTTGCCAAAAAAAAACACCTCTTTTCTTTTAGTTATTCAATTATCAATTAAATTCTTTGTTATATATTATAATTATTTCGCTTTTCTTCTTTATATATTTTCATGATACATATTTTTACTATAAATATTATAAAGATTCTCCTAAAATAATTAGATTTTTCCTTCTTTTTTAAGCATTTCTAATACATCTTGGGGGTATTTAGCTTTAAAGAAAGGCATACTTGAATACCAATGGCTTAACATTCTAACCATTAATGATGGTTTATTCTTACTTTTATTATTTTTGTGAAAAAACACTCTTCGATATTTCTCAGCATATTTCCAACCGCTTAACTTCCTTCCTGCTAATCTTGTTTTTGGTTTATATGTCCATGTAGCGTAATTAATTAACCAAAATTGTGTTTTATGACAAGCAAGTAATTGATCAATTAAAGAAAAATCCTCCTTTTTAAAACCGAAGTAAAATGTTGGGCTTAACGTCGAATAAAAATAAAGTTTTGGAGTAAAGTCGATTAACTTGTTATGAATGCAGTAATATATTGCCCTACCTGTATTAACATGATCCATATGATAATAAGCCGTATAAATTGCTTCTGGTGCGAAAATTATATCAGGTTTTTCCGTCTTTAAATATTCAGCAATCTTGTTTACAAATTCTTTAGTAAATTCTACTAAACCGTCAACATATCCAAAAAAGTGTATATTTTCTGGAGGTATTCCGTGAATGCTTTGAGCATTGTATAATTCTAGAGTTCTAACTTTTGCAAGAAAATCACCTTTAAACTTATCATATTGAGCTCCAGGAAGTCCATATTCACCTTTAGTTGTTGAAGCAATCTTGATAATATGCTTCTTTTTACTTTTTGTTGCTAGGTAATGAATGAGATGACCACAATTTAGCTCTAAATCATCCGGGTGTGGTTGAAAGAATATTATTTTTGCCAATTTTCTAACCTTACTTTATAGCTTCTAATCCTGCTTGTCTTTTCGCTAAGAGAAACGAGCTTAATAAGATTAAAGAAACACCAATAAGCACATATATAATAGGAAAGATTGTAGAAGGCAGTAGTGTGAATACAAAAAAGTATGCTATTATTGGTGTAATTTGTATAGGTACTTGCTGAATAGGAATCATTCGACTAGCGTTAGCTACTTGGAATGATTGTTGGATTTTCATAATCCCTAAGATACTTGCTGCAATTAATATTACTGCACATACTATAAATAAGAATAATTCACCTAAAGTGGCATTTCCTCCAAAAACATGAGCGATAACCGCCATTAACGGTGCAATCCAAAAATTAGTTAATGAAAATTGGAATCCGGAGGATATTGCTAATAATATTCCTTTTAATTTTTCAATTTTTCTTTGTAAAATCTCACATATGAATGAACCTAGAAATAAAACAACTGTAAAAATAGTCATGTTAAGTACAAGGTCAAAAGCTAGTATATCTATACCAGCAATATCTATACTTAATTCAGAAAGACCTAATAGAAAGATCGCTAAAATCATTAAGATAATTCCTATAATTTCTACCTTTTTTAAAGTCTCCCCAACAATTTTAACAGACCCAATAGCGAGAAAAATTAAACCAAACGCCATCAAACCGGGTATTAACGCGGGACCTATATAAATTTGAGCGATCATGAAAAAAACTGAGCCTATTGCTAATTCCATTAACAACCCTGTTATCCAAAGAGGTTTTTTCACTAAACTTCTAAAGAATTTTGCTTCAGGGGCTACTTCATTAACTACCTTTTTTTGGAAAACTAAACCTATATTATTTATACTTCCAGATAAAATAGCTAAAAAAACACCGAATAAATATAAAGAACCATCCATTTTTTCCCAACATTTCTTTTATCTTTTACTTAAAGCAAGAAGTAGATAATGATAAAATATTTGGGTGATTTTATATATAAAACTTTCTAACATTTTTTGGAGATTAACGATGATTTAAATTACATTATTTTGTTTTATTTTTTTGATTCATGGAGCTTCATTTGAATCTCATTTTAGGTTCGATGATTTGAATATCTCTATATTTTAATTAATTTGATCGTATAAATTAGGTTAATTTTTATGCTTCGAAATTTTGAATCATCTTAGCAATCATCTCAATTTTTCGAATATCTCCATTAGGTGAGAGCTCGTCAGATACTCCTAAGATTAGATTAGGAAAAAACAAATCTAAAACAGTTTGAGTATATTTTTTTAGATAACTTTTGTTATATTGAGGTAAAAATAAGATTGAGGGAATTCCGTCCAATAAAATCTTATCTCCGATTGAATTTTTGATTTCCTCTAAGCTTACATCTCCTTGAGGCTTTGCTGTCAAAGCTTCTAGTCCATCAAAGGGTAATTCCGCAAAGTAAGGAAGAAAATCTCTCAATGAACCATCTATATGGATATGGCAATACTTTCCGACCCTATGTAATTGCTTTACTCTTTTTTCATAATAAGGAATATGATATTTCTCAAAATAATGCGGAGGACTCAGGTTTGAATCGAGATTTTCACCGAAGTTTATAATTTCTATTGGAGATTTTTCGATTTGATAATACATCTGATCGTCCCAATCTTCCAAAAACCTTATAAAATTATCCATTTGAGAAGGGTATCTTTTTAAAAATAATATAGTTTGTGTGAAACCCATGAATTGAGTAACTAACTTTTGGTAAGGAGATTTTGATAAATAAGTACTAGTTACACAACTCTCTCCGAATTGTGCATCAGCAGTTTCATATTTTTCTTTTGAAAAATAGAAAGTTGTATTCTCTAGAATATATTGCATTGTTTTTATATCTTCAAGCGATTTTATCGGATATTCCGTTAGAGTTCCTCCAATTCCTCCGCCTACTGATTCGGTTTGCTTAAGTTTACCGTGAGGGGTTTTAAATAAAAGAATAGTTTCATCTGGTTTAGAACCTTTTTGCCTTATTAGTTTAATATTGGCATCTGGGTTGATTATTTCATCATATAAAGAGATATATAATGTTTCTTCAGAATATCGCGGACTGGCGCACAAATCAGTATAAATATCAATTTGCTTTTTACCATAATAGTGAGAAGGAATATTAGAAGAGAGATTGCTTTTCCTTTTTGAATATATTTTATTTCCAAGATACCAGTAGTATATTCTTGGACTAAAAACAATCTGATGCGTTTCCTTTTTGGCAAAAGTGTTGAGGATACTTTCACGTAAAGTCATCTTTATAGATAGTTTGGTCCTATTATTATTTATATACCTAAAATTTTTTTTGCCTCAGAAGGATCTGCAGTTTCACGCCCTAATTCTTTGCTAATTCTTACCATTCGGGCCACAATTTCAGCATTATCTTTAGCTGGAACACCTTCCTTGATAAATGGAAAATCTTCTGTACCTACACGTACATTTCCACCATGCTGAATTGCTAATACCGCAATTTTTGTTTGTTCCTTCCCCATAACACTTATAGTGTGTATACTATCCTCGGGCATATATTTAATTCTATGTAAATATTCATCTGCAGAAGGTGGGGACCATGTTCCTCCAGGCCAATTAAAGAAAAGAGTTAAGACATACGGAGGATCTAAAACACCTTTATCGATTAAATATTTCAAATTCCAATAAGAACCAGTATGCCATATTTCCCATTCCACTTTAATATTAAACTTTTTACATGAGACGCAATATTGCTCTAACTCATCAAGATCATGAATGACATTTATACTCCCTTCTGGAAAATGTTCTGCATGATGATTTGCAATAACGGAAAGCAAATCTGGTTTTGCATGAAAATCCGGCGATCTTTCTTCTATAGGATAACTCGACATTCCTGCTTGGATTATAATATCACATCTTTCTCTAATTCTTTTGACAGTTTCTATTTCTTCTCCTCTTGGAAGATGGACATGGGCAATAGCAGCTCCCGCTTCATAACACTTAACTACATCATCAATTAACTCATCAGTATTTTCAGCCCAATTCTTCAAATCGGGATATATCCAGGAATTGGCCGTAGTTGCGGTAATTACCATCTTCGCAAATTCATCTTGATACACGACCAGAAACATCTCCTTTCATTATTTTTCTAACTTCATCAACCGTAACTAGATTGAAATCCCCGAAAATGGTATGTTTCAAACATGAGGCAGCTACTGCAAAATCTAATATTTGTTGATAATCTTCTTCAAAATTTAGAAAACCATAGATTAAACCTGCAACGAATGAGTCTCCTCCGCCAACCCTATCTACAATATGAGTAATTTCATAATGAGGACTAATAAACATTTCTTTTCCATTGTATAGCACCCCTGCCCAAGTATTGTGACTAGCAGAAATCGATCCTCTAAGAGTGATCGCAACATTTTTCAAGTTTGGAAACTTCTTGATCATTTCCTGTACAACAAATCTATATTTCTCTGGATCTAATTTACCAGAAGTGACATCCGTATCTGGAGCAAGAATGTTGAGAGCTTTTGCAGCATCTTCCTCGTTTCCGACTGCAATATCGCAATAACTCACTAATTCAGGCATAACATCTAAGGGGCTTTTTCCATATTTCCATAATTTGCTTCTGTAGTTTAAATCACATGATATAGTAATTCCCCTAACTTTTGCTTCTTTAACGGCATTAAGGCATATTTCTGCTAAGTTATAAGAAATTGCTGGAGTGATACCAGTCCAGTGAAACCATTGCACATCCTTAAAAATGTCATCCCAATCAAACATGCTTACATCAGCTGTCGCAATGGCAGAATTCTCACGATCGTAAATTACTTTACTCGCTCGAGCAGATGCTCCAATTTCCAGAAAATAAATCCCGATTCTATCCCCACCTCTTAAGATTTTTTCAGTTTTAACTCCATATTGTCGTAAATATTGAATACACGCATCTCCGAGATCATTTTGAGGTAATCTTGTAATATAATCAACAGAAATACCGAAATTTGCTAAAGAAACTGCAACATTAGCTTCCCCGCCCCCGAATATTACATCAAAGGATCTTGCTTGAGTAAACCTTTTAAAATATGGAGGGGATAATCTTAGCATTATTTCTCCTAAAGTGAGTACTTTTTGACTCATAGTAAACATTTCAGCTTTAATATGAAGATTAAACTTCACATACTTTTTAAACTTTCAAATTATAAAAAGACTAAAAAAAAGGGGAAAAATTATACTTAGTTTTATATTTTTGAACCGCAATTTTCGCAGAAATTACCTTCTTTAGGTAATTGATGGCCACAATAAACGCAATATGCCTTTCCTTTAGTTTCCAAAGGTTCCTCAAGTTTTTTAGGGGGAACGACATAATCTTCAGACTTCATATATGCAACTTTTTCACCGAGGATTATTTCCCCTGTATCCGAGTTAAAACGATAACTGACTACTCCTTTTTGGCGTAGATCAATAAGAACTTGAAGTACGTCCTTAGGCTTAATTCCAACTTCAAGAGCTATATCCTCTAACTTATGGTTACCTTGATTACCGCGGTCAAGTATCGCAACTTTTATAGCTTTTTGGAATTTGATATTGGTATAATACTGCGAAAAACCCCCAAGTATTATGAAGAAAGCAGGAATAAAAAGCCAATAACCCCAAGCGGAAAGACCAATAAAGTCGATACCAAATGCTATGAAAAATAGAGATAATATAGCAACGAATAAAAATACTAAACCTACACCTAAAGTCTCGATTGCAGCTTCATATTTTTTTTTAGAATAATAGCGATTCTTATATCTTTCATCTGACATAATTTCTTATCACTTTTTAATTAAGACGATTACTTATTAGAATCTGTTTGTAAGTACTGAGATGATTTATTTATTTAAAAAGATATGGAGTCCAATTTATGTAGATGTTATATGAAGAATGGAAATTTTAAATACTTCTAAGAATTTAATTATTGAATCTAACTAAAATTTAAAACAAAAAAAATGAGTGAACGAGAACAAGTCGAATTTAAGAATTATTATATTGCTATTTTTAATGTGAATTACCTTTTCCAAGGAATTAATCAATCTCTATTCGCGGTAATTATACCAATTTATTTGATCCAATTTATTGGAGTACTAGACGCTTCGAAACTCGCGTTTATGGGATCAATAATTAGTTTACCCTGGATTTTTAAAATTTTTTATGGAATTCTTGGCGATAAATTTGGGTTAAAAAAAATAGGGAGAAGGCGACCTTGGATAATAAGCATGGTATCATTTTCGGGAGTATTGTGGATCATTTTAGGATTAAATAATATGATTACTCCAGAAAATGCCATTTCTGTTTTTACGATTATGGGTATTTTCATTTTTCTTGGAGTTGCTTTCGGTGATACAATTATCGACGGTTTATTGCTGGATATTACACCAAAGGAAAAATTAGGACGCGTATCAGGGTTTAATTGGGGTTTAAGGTCCGTAGGAGCTATAGCTGGAGGTCCATTATTTGCTTTATTAGTAGTTACCGGCAGCTTAAATGTACCGATGTTGTTTATCATTATAGGAATTTTAACTATTCTGTGTTCATTTTTAACCGTTTTGATAAAAGAGCCTAAGTTATTCCCAGAAGCCAAAATTGGTAAGCATCTTAAGGAAATGTTCAACAATAAAAGAGATTGGAAAACTTACGGATTTTCTTTGTTCGCAGCTATTGTAGATTCTGTTGGTATTTTGTTTGTCTCAATTTTCATCTTAATAAACATGGGTTTATTATCTTCGAGTGGGACATCCCTTTCACTACCTAGCGATGATTTAAATATATACTTAGTAAATGGCTATTTAACTATGATAATTTCTATTGGGGTGGTGATTGGAGCAATACTTGGAGGTCAAATCGCTGATCGAATCACAAGAAAAATAAGCGTTTATATTGCGTACATATTAACTACCATCGCTTTATTGCTAATGATGGTTCCATTAGAATGGCCTATTTTATTGTTCTTTTCGACATTAATAGGGTGTGCAATTGGGTGGCGACATTCTAGCTACGCTGCTGTAGTAACTGAAATTTCAAAGCAGCATCCCGAGATGAGTAGTACTTATTATTCTCTGTGTAATGCTTTCGCAAATTTAGGTGCTACTCTTGGGTTGTCTTTAACAGGAATTATTTTAAGTGCTACAGCCTCTTATCTAATAGTGTTTCTATTTTTGGCTATAGTTTCTAATATTGGCCTTGGTGCTTTCTTAATGTTAAAGAAGGAAGATTACGAACATAAAACAATTAAAGAAAAATAATTAACTCTCTTTATTTTTCATTTTTTTTTTTAAAAGATCAAGAAATTAGAGAAGTTCTCTTAAGTAGCCAAAAATATATTTAAAAATTAATTTTTAGAATATATTAAAAGCTTTTCCCATCCAATAGACGACCAAATAGCTATTAGGTATTACTTGTGTCAAGCCATTTCCTGTTGGATTACCTCCCGTACCAAAGAATTTGCTGTGCTCCCAGAGAAAGTGGTGAACGCCCATTTCTGAGATGGTTAATGGGAGCGTGTATTGAGAATCGCTTGGATCGTCGAGATCGATTAATTCTCCAACCCACGAGAAGAGAGTCCCATATATGTTTTTTTCAAAGATTTCAACCCACTTTGCTCTGCTCGGATCTATCTCCATAGCGGCTATTGCGGGATTTAAACTAGTTGCTCTCGTTGAATTCGGTCTCACGGTTAAATTATAGTTTCTTATCCCATTTCCCCATCCAGATGTATTAAATCTCCACAACTGATCCAAAACATCCCACTTTATTATTTCGTCAGTATAACTAGAATCCTCAAACAAAGCCGAATCATCAATCATTTTCATAAAGGCCAGGTGAATAATATTAAAAAAGGCATTACGGTGGTATCTTAGGAAACTATAGAATCCTTCCTCGAATCTTCTTATATAATGGTGTTGAATTAGAGGGTTATCTTCTAAAATAATTAATGCAAACTCTACATCCATGCTAAAAGATAGAGCATACGTGTCGTACGCAGTATTACTAGCTGATCCCATGTGACCATTGTGCATAGACATGATTTTTGTTGCTGCATAATGATAAAGCGAATCATATCTATCTGGATAAGCTGTAGCTCCTATGCGAAGCAAGGCTAATTGCCACATGCTCTCTCCTAATATCGGATTTAAATCTGATCCAACAGGTTCACCTTCTCCACCCAACACAAGCCAATTCGTTTCGCGAAAGCCTTCTATCATTTGAGCTGTTAATAACTTGATTCTTTCAACGCACCATCTGCTTTCTTCATTGGCTTCAGGATTGATGAATTTTAACACGCTAGCAAATCCCAGATAATATCCCGCTAGCTCGTCACGAGAAGTATGTAGTCTTACTCTCCAATTTTTATATATTCCTGTTCCATTAAAGTGTCGGGGATCATCTTGGAATAGCCATTCGTGATATTTCCTATTTTCTGGAGCAGATACAAATCTTGCAGGCATTCCAGGGTAATCTGGACCAATACCTCCATTAGGAGCAGCAAGCATGTTGCTGAATCCTGTAACACAATTTTTAACCATACGCGTTGCATTATTTAACTCATCTAAATCGCTATTATCCAATGCGTATTTATAACGTAAGCATTGAGAAGCGAGTGTATAACCTAAATGCAAATTTCCATTATCGGTCCCATGATAGCTTTGAACTTCGTTATACGAGGCATTGGTGAATGTAACATCTATACTTATATTAGTAGGAATGTGCCATTTTTCTAACAGATAATCGAATTTATCAGCCATTTGATCTAAATAAGTTTCGTTTCCTATAATTTGATCTGAGGGAGTGAAAAAATCGGTATTTGGAGGTTCAAGGTGTAGAGTGAGCGAAGCGAGATCGTCGAGAACACTAAGACCAAAACCAATAAAACTAAAAAAGCTTATTACCGGGATCAAAAACAAAAATGTTACCACGATATTTTTCTTTAAAAGATTTTTTCTTGTTCTTATTCGCATTTAGACCACTACTCTTTCATAATTGAAATAAAATATTTCTAGTGTTTGATTATGTATTTATTTTCATTTTATTATTATTTAAATTTTTAAAAAATGAAGCCATGATGAATCATCTTTTAATTGTTCATATATTTCCTTAACTCCTAAATCAACTCTAAATTGGCTTTTCTCCATTTCTACAACTCTTACCTCCCAATGATGTTCTTTTATCCCTTTTAAAAGAGCTTTAGGGACTTCTATTTCACCCCTTTCGGAAGGTGAGAGATTTCTCAAAACATTAAAAATGTTTTTAGAAAAAATGAATACGCCACAATTATTCCAATTAGTCTTCGAGGTTCCGAGCGGTGGTTTTTCAATTATATTGGTACATATATTACCATCGCTATAGATTGCGGCGCCTAAGTAAGGGTCTTCCATGTAATTAGCAACTAAAATATAATCATACTTTTCTTTTTGATGTATCTCAACTACTTCTTTATAAATCTTATAAGGTACTAATATATCTCCCCATGTTAAAAAAAAGTGGTTATTAAAAATAGAACTCTCACAAAGTAATAAAGCTCCTCCAGTTCCATCTAACTTTTCTTGCTCAAAATATTCGATATTTACATTCCATTTCTTACCACTTTGAAAATATTTAATAATTTGTTCTTTTCTATACCCAACCACAAAAATGAATTCTCGAAAGCCTGCAAATATTAATCCTTCTAAAACATATTCTAAAAAAGGTTTACCGTGAAGATTCAGCATAGTTTTTTGATAGTTATGAGTATAAGGTTGTAACCTCATCCCATGACCCGCACAGAGTATTATTGCTTTCAGTATGTCTCAACTCCATAACTTGTTTTTATATTGTATGCTTTTCCTCCAGCTCTTTGGATAGTTTTCTTAAGAATCTGTTCATTATTAGGAAAAAGGGCGAACATCGTTCCACCAAATCCCGAACCGTTAATCTTACCGCCAAAAGCTCCAGATTCTAGACAATCTTCAATAATTTTATTAATTTTACTTGTGGATACTCCAATATTGTCCCTCAATTGCTCATGATGCTGATATAAGAGAGTTCCAAGCTTTTGATAGAAATCAAGATCAACACTTGGGCTACTTCTTTGTTTAACTAAATTAATGTGATTCTCAATTAAATTTTTAGCTTTATAAGTAATATCCCGGTTCACAATGTTTCCAATTATCTTCTTTTTATATTCTTCCTTTATACTGGACAAATAAGGCTTAATATCTTCTAATTTTGTGTAGAAACGATCGAAGTTTGGAAAAATCGAACTTAATATTTCAAATGCTTTTAAAGATGAAAATTTTGTCCTAATTAAGTCATCTACGGTTGCTTTCTTCTCCATAGAATTTCCTAAAACAAACCCATCAAGAGTGAAATCATATGTTTTTAATTTAGGTTTAGGTTCTTCCGGTTTTAAAAAGATTAGGTTACCAAATACCGATGCAAAGTGATCCATCATACCGCCACCTTCTTGAAATTCTTTTACTTCCGTATAATACCCTTCTAAAGCCATTTGAAACGGCTCTAACTTTCTTTCAGTAATAAAGTTTAAAAAATATAACCAACAGATAACTAATGCAGAAGAACTCGCAACACCTGCATTAATCGGGATGTCTCCAGTGATTTTTATTTTGTATCCTTTATTGAATCTGAATTTTTTCCGAATGAACTGATTATATCCACTTATTAGGTAATCTCTCTTTGAATCATAATCCAGTTCCTCATTATTAAGCGGAATTTCCATGAATTGATTTAAGTTAGGCAGCCCTACTTCTAATTTTTTTTCAGAAATTCTCTTTGCTTCCAAATAAATGTACTTAGATATAGCCATTGAAATAATTGGGTAATCTAAATAATCTTGATGTTCACCAAAAAGACATATCCTTCCTGGAGATTTTATCCTTATCATTTTACCTTATCATTGAAAGTTAAGGAATTGTAAATAATTTTCAAATTCCAAATAATAATATATCCATATCGTTTAAAGATTTCAATATTTTTTTTATATTACTAGGATATTACTTTTTTTTTTCTTTTTTGGATGTTAAATTTTATTGATACCAAGGTTGATGATTTTTATTTGAGTTTTAATAAATAGCTGAATAAAGAAAGACGAGTTTAATTCATGATACATGATTTCTTAATTATTAAAGATGGCTTACCGCTATTATTTAAGAATTTTTCTATAGCAAAAAATATTTTCTCAGAAACAGATTCATTACTTATGGTTTCTGGGTTTTTTTCAGCACTGAACTCTTTTTCTGACTCTTTTGAGGATTTAGGAACTATTAGCGAATTGAAATTATCTAATAATGATTTAAAATTATCGTTTTTAAAGGCCTCAGGTATTCCAAACTTAATTTATATCGCCACATACGATGAAAAATCCAAACCTGTGAATGTTCTAAGAATTTTAAGGAAAATTTCTCGAACATTTTTACAAAAATTCAGCCTCGATGTTGTTTTGAATTGGAAAGGTAATACAAATGAATTCAAATCCTTTGAGAATGTCTTAGAAACTTTTGCAGAGGAAGAATTGAATGAAAGCGATACAGGGTTTAAGGAAAGAATGATTGAGCTGTTTAAAAACGTAGAAGTAAAATTAACTGAAGAATCCAATTTACAGGCTCTAAGGAGTAAGTTAGATCCTCCACCTAACTTACCACCTTACTGTAATCAAATCCCCCGATTCACAACACTAAAAAAAATTAATCCAAAATATTATTTGACAGGTGATACTTCGCAAAAAGTATTTTATCAAATCGATGGGAAAAAATCTATAAGACAGATAACGGAAAACCTAGATTTAGAACATGCGCAAGTCTACAATATATGTAAGAATTTAATAAAATTGGGCTTTCTAAAATTCAGTTTATGAGGGATTTAAGATTGATAAGGTTTTACTCTTGCTTTTGATAGTTAAGTAAAAAGGTAGGAGAAATATTTTTTGATTCAATAGAATTTAGCCTTGAACTCTTTTTTGGTGCTGTTTTTTCCTTCTTCTTTCTTGATCTTTAATTTCTTCCTCAATCTTCTTCAATTCAGCATCGCTTTTTCCTTCAAATTTAAAGATTCCAACAATTTTGCTTTCTTCTTTATCTCCTTTTTTACTTACTTTTTCGAAAGATAACGAAACGGGTTTATCTTGATTTAAAGCTAAATTAATGAAGTTTATAAAACCGTAATGTTTGCTTGGAGGTAAAGCAAGCTTAATGCACACTTCTTTATCTTTTTTGGTTGAAGTTTTTAGTACAAGTCGTAATTTCAATAAAAATCACATAAAATTTTTTCTTTAATCTTTCTTATAAGCTATTTAAAGTTATTACCTTAAAAAAATTATATATGGTATAATTAAGTATAATATATAAATAAAAAGAATTTCTTGGTATTAGATAATCTTTAAATCTTTCCTAATACTTTCTGCTTTAAAGAAAAATCTGAAGAGGATTATTAAAAAGAGTCATAAAACAAAGTGAATATACGAGATATGGCATCAAAATTTAGACTTCGCAGAATTTTCAGACCACTAGTCAAAAGGGTTGCACATCTTCTAAGTAGAGTGGGTTTAAGTCCAAATTTAGCTACGATTATTATGCTTAGTTTTTCTATCATAAGTTTCATTCTTCTCGTTTTCTTATCGAATTTGCTTTTATTTTCAATATTTATCTTCGTAACTGGCTTTTTTGATGGAGTTGATGGAGCAATCGCAAGGGAACAAGAAAAGGTAACGAAATTTGGAGGATTTTTTGATTCTTTAATGGATAGAATAAGTGAATTTGTAATATTTTTAGCACTTTTGATTTATAACTGGAATAGCGTTTTATGGGGTATTTTTGACATGAAAATAATTATCCTTATATCATTTCTTAGCTCTATTATGATAAGTTATTTAAGAGCGAGAGCAGAGGTATTCTTTAAAGGTGATTTTGATTTTGGTTTGATGGCAAGATCCGAAAGGTTATTCTATCTAGTGGTCACGATGTTGGTAGCGAATTTTATCGGTTATGTAAACGAATTTTTGTTCGTTTTCATGCTTTTAGTATTAGCCACAGCTTTTTTTAGATATTTTAAAATTAAGAATCTTATAAAAGAACACGAGAATAATATGTAAAGTTATTGAGCTCTCATAAATCTTTTTCCAAGCTAAACAAGATTTTGGCTACTAAAATTTAGTTCAATTATTAATTTATCTCCATCTTTGAGGTTAAAATTATCTCTCAAATAAGGTTTAGCCAAGATTTCAATTGTATTTTTTTCATGATGAGTTCTTTGTATATCAAGTATTGCAGCTTTAGTTTTTTTCTCTGGATTATCTGTGCGTGATATAAAACAATGATAACAATAAACATTTCCATAAGTCCGCTCTGAGTTATCGTCTTTAAATCCAGAAATAATCACAGGTTTGATATATTTTAGTTTTTCTCTTAATAAATCAATATTCGTATCATTCAATTCTAAATTCAATGTACCTTTATATGGTAAAAAGCCTAATTTTTCTTGGAATTGTTCAAAATATCCTTTAATTGCTACATAGTAAGCACCTTCTTTGATTCCACTCTGAACAGAACCAAGTATAACAATGCTCGCAAGAATTTCCTTTAAATTTTTATACATTAAGAGCATTACATTACTCCCTTTTCTGGTAACAACAATTTTTTGGATTTTTTTCTCAATTTTTCTTTTAATCCACCCGAGTTCCACCAGATCGTAAATTCTTCTCGAAGCAGTTTGCTGACTCAAGTTTAGAAGTTTCCCGAACTCTACACTGCTAATATTAATTGTTTGTCGATGTTCTATATGCTTACAAAGTTGATAGAGAGCAAACCAATTAGCGTAGTTTTCAGGTGATATCTCTCCTTTGTTTGACATAACCTCACTAAAGATTTTAATTCTTATACTGTTCTAATATTTTTTTTTTGATTAAGCTAGAGGAGTGAAGCGCGTATTTCTCATAATATGTATCCAGCTTTTTTACTATAATATTGCTTAAACCTTTTTTGTCTAAATCTCGTTTTAAAGTTTCAAGATTATAATTTTGGTCTGGACCTAAAAGGATAATATCAGGGTTGATCTCTTCAACAGTTTTAAGAGTATTGTTATCAGATCGCCCCAATCTTGCTTCTTTTACGTTTTTTATACTCTTGACAACTTCTAACCTCTGGTCTTCTGGTATTATAGGTCTTTCTCCAGAATATATTTTTCTATTCTTATCTGTAGCAACAATTACATATACATCACCCATTTTAGCAGCCTCATTGATTAAATATACATGACCAGGATGAAGTATGTCAAACGTACCAGCAACTAATACTTTCTTCGCTATTTTTTTTCAGCTCATTTACATTTTTTCAAATATAGATAATAAACCAATTCTTAATAACTATATCTATGAAAGATTGTATATTTATTATAGAATTGCAGAAAATTAAGGTTTTTTTTCTCTGTTTTCTATACATCTTTTTAGATCATTCATTTGAAGCGAAATAGATACATCTCCTCTAGTTTTTTCAATTATATTTCTCGCTTGATCTATCTTGTGTCGTAAATCTTGTGTTAAACCGGAAGGAAAATCGATCGAAAATAAATGAGTGTATATATCATCCATACATTCTAATACATCGTTTATATCATCTAAAATTGAATTCCTTATATTGTCCAATACATATCTTCTTAATTCTCCAATTACATCAGCAAGACCTAGAGCATAATTTATTGGATCGATGTTTAAATCACTGGGTAGTGGAAGAGGTTCTTTTGATATGATAGCATAAAACGCTATTGCTTCCGTATACTCTTGTTCCGGAGTTTTTAAATACTTTAAGAAAACTCCAGGATTTTTATTTACCAAAAGTAGCATATCTTTATGGACTTTTTGTATATTTAAGACTTTCTGGTGATATTGACTAAATTCCTTTCTATGAATATTTTTTATTGCAATACTACAATCACGGATTAATATACGAGATAATTTTAGAATGTTTTCTCTATCTTTATCTAGCTTCTCTACAGTTTCATTAATTTCCGAAAAAATCTTATTAAGACTCATCCTTATAAATAAATATTTTAGTAATAATTAATTTCAATTTTAAATATATTTAATTATCAAAAGGAAGAAAAATATTTAGGATTTTTTATTAACAATTGTCCAGAAGAAGAAAAAGTTGAAAATCCCATGAAAATTTTGTTAATACACTCAGATGGAGTTGAAGTTATAAAGAATAAAGAGGCGACATCTAATCCTCAGGCATTCCCCAAAAAAACCATTGAGATGAAGGGCTTAATATTAGTAGCTTATGTTTCTGTAGAAGATCAAGATACTTACGACACTGATTTAATAGCAAAGCAGGGTGCTAAAGTTATAGAAGAAGCCATACTACAGATAACCGATTTTCCAGAAAAGATTAGAATCAAAAACGAGGAAATTAGAGAACATAATCAAAAGATCGTAAATGGAAAGATAAAGGGAAAAGAAAGAAAATTACTCGAGCTAATAAAAGAACGAGATATGTACAGAGTAGATAAGGTATTAGTATATCCTTGGGCACATTTAAGTAAGTTTCTAAGTAATGAAAAAAACGCAATGGATGTTTGTCCCAAAATATCTAAGATTCTGAACGATATGGGGATACAAGCAAGCTATTCTCCATTTGGGTGGTATAAATCTTTTAAAATTAACTGTATTGGCCATGAAGTAGCTGAAATGTATCGCGATGTTAAGCTGTACATTCAACCCGAAGAACACATAGTAAATGCTGTTTTTAAGGTAATCACAACTGACGGAAATGAATTAAATATAGAATTTGATGAAAACAAGAATATAATGCCTCCTAATGGGTTAAGAGACGAAAATTTTTATCAATTCCTAAAATCGGAATTAGGATCTACAAGAGAAGACGAAGGAATCGAACCCGCACATCTTAAAGTCATGAAAGAGTTTGAATTAGTCGATTTTGATGAAAACAGCGATAAAGGAAATTTACGTTGGTATAGTAACGGAGTAATCATGAAGAATTTGATTAAAACCTTTATTGAAGATAGAATAATAGATTATGGAGCCATTTTAATCGATACGCCAATTATGTATACAGTAAAGAATAAGAAATTGACTGCCCAAACCGCAAGATTTCCAGCGAGAACATATTGGGTAGAATCTGGGAGTGATAGATATTTATTGAGATTTGCCTCTGATTTCCTTCTGTTTGACATGTTTAGTTCGATGAATCTAAAACCTCATTATTTCCCAATGAGAGTGTATGAATATGAACAGTATGATTTTAGGAGAGAACAAGAAGGAGAACTTACAGGATTACGAAGATTACGTGGGTTTATAATGCCTGATATGCATACATTATGTAAAGATTTAAAATCGTCAATAGAAGAGTTTAAGAGCCAATATTTCTTAATTAAGAACCTTTTAGAGGATTTGGGAATAAAATCCTACATAATTTTTAGAACAACTCAAGACTTTTTTAGAGATAACAAAGATTGGATTAAAGATTTGATACAGAAAGAAGGACAACCCGCACTATTAGAATTATGGGAAGAAAGATATTATTACTTCGTATTAAAGTTCGAAAGACCTGTTCTTTCAGCTCAGAATAAAAGTGCTACTCTCTCAACTAACCAAATCGATGTAGAGAGTTCTTTAGAGTCTATGATCGATAATAAAGGAATCAAACGGCAGAAATATAATATTAATTTCACAGATGAAGATGGTGAGACGAAGTACCCAGTTATTCTTCATAATTCTCCAACAGGAGGTTTAGAGAGAATCTTGTGGGGTTTAATCGAGACGGCAATACGAGATAAAGATAAAATAGTTCCGGGATTTAGAACTTGGTTATCTCCTATCCAAGTAAGGATTTTAACTATAAGTAATGATCAGCATGATTATGCTGAGAAAATACTCGAAATTCTCAGTAAAGAATCCTACAGAGTAGATTATGACGATAGAAATGAAAAATTAGGTAAAAAAATTAGACAATCCGAAATTGATTGGATTCCCTATACAATAATACTCGGGAAAAAAGAGCTAGAAGATCAGACTATTTCAGTAAGAAAAAGACTAATTGGTCATCCAATAGGCCCGAAAAAGGAAACATCAAAAAATGTTAACAATATAAAACTAAGCGAGCTTATTGAAATGTTAAACGAAGACACTAAAGGATTTCCAAAACATAAATTACCTAAACCATTTAGAAAATTCTCGACTAAGGTTTATTTCAGGAAGTAAAGTTATATATACATTAAGATTGCAGATGATTATAATGACGATAAAATGTATAATTATTGATTTAGGAGATGTTATAATCGATTTGGATTTTAGTAGGTTTTTCAAAGATGTTATTACAACATCTCCGTTGAATAAACCTCAAACTCCAATAATGTTAGAATTTTTTCGCCAATCAGACATATATCATCAAGGTAAAATAACCGATGAAGAATTTTATAAACAATCGTGTGAAGTACTAGGAGCTTGTGCTCTCGACCAAACTCAATTTTTCGATTCATTTAACAGCATCATTGATAAACTTAATTTAGAAATGGTCGATTTGATAAAACGGATTAAACTTTTAAACCGCTTTAAACTTATCTGCATGTCAAATATTAACTCAAGCCATTGGAACTACTTGAAGAAACAAAAGTGGGATATCTGGGAAATTTTTGATGAATTTTTACTTTCTCATGAAATTCATCTCACAAAACCAGATCCGAAAGTTTTTGAACTAGCCATAAAAATAGCCGGATGCAAACCAAAAGAAATTTTATTTATCGACGACGGTTTAAACAACGTCCGATCAGCTAGTGATATGGGTATAAATTCGATAAGATACATGGGATTAGATAATTTGGTTGAGGAAATTCTAAAATACAACATAAAAATAAGCTAATTACTTAATTAAAGAGATATTCATATAAGATTATTCTTCAACTGAGCTCAGACAAGCTCGAGCAATCTTTTCAAATGCAATCTCAACTTTTTCACCTGTTTTTGCGGATGTCTCTAAATAATCACAATTTAATCTTTTTGCTAAATCTTCTGCTTCCTGTCTCCCAACTTGGCGTTTTAAATCGATCTTATTCCCAACAATGATCATTGGGATAGATTTTTTCACCGTCTTTTTTATACTACTGACCCAACCAGGAAGTTTTAAAAGAGATTGAGGACTAGTTAAATCAAATACGCCAAATGCTGCATTACTTCCCTTAAAATATATAGTACGCAATTTAGCGAACTGATCTTGTCCACCTATATCCCAAAGTAAGAGTCTTACCTCTTTTTGGTCGATTTCTATGTCTTTTATCAAAAAGTTAGAGCCTATGGTTTGTTTCAAATCAGTAGTAAAGTAATCTTTAATGTATCTAATTAGCAAACTTGTTTTTCCAACATTTCCAGGGCCGAATAAGCAGACCTTAAATTTATATGACGTATTACTCAAAGGTTTCACCTATAGCGTGTTCTATGTTTTGGTTGTGGAATGCTTACTTATCAACCTAAACAAGGAGAAATATTACAATTTATGTTTGATTACTTTTACTATATTTCCTATTTATAATTTGTTACTTTTACTATATATAATTTACTTAATGCTAAAATTAATGCACATACGCATTTTAAAGAGGAATAAAAAATAGGAAATATAAAGAGTAATAATCATTATAGCTCCCTTATTTACGCTTCTTTTTACCCAAACTTGCCATAGCTACCATAAGCCACTCTGGCGATCCAACCCCATTTGCATACTCCATCCAAATGTACATGCAAAATCCCATTAAACCTACATAGGTTAAATCCGTGATAAGAAAAAGTATAATGCCAAATTGACTACTGAACAAACCGAGAAATATTTGATGAACGAAAAATAAACTTAAAGATACCTTGCCGTAGTATACTAGCATTTTAACAAAATTGCCATATTTTTTCTTAATATCAATAAAGTAAAAGCTAATAGAAATCACTAGCAACGCTGCTCCCAAATTATATAACATATTGGGGCCTCTACCTCTTATTAAAAATTCTGGCATCCCCGGTATTACAAAGAATTTTTGACCATTTGCTATGTCTAATAATGCAATATTAGGATATTCTGAGACGCCACCTAAGATTGTATAACGAGTAAACGATTGAAATCCGAGACTTATACCAACTAATATTAGGATTATACTCCAAACCATGAAAATGCGAAACAATCCCACATAAGCGTCGTGCGTTCCTTTATTCATCGCTTCGTATAAATACTCTCCAAAAATAGTAGAAATAAAACAGATAGCGAGTCCAGGAAGAAGGGGTACCATAGGATTAGGACCAATTACGATATAATGAATTGTAATTACTACCAAATTACCACCTTCCAATCCAGGCACAAAAGTTAAATCTCTAATTGGATTTGAAAAAAGAACGATTAAAATGCCAAGAATCCCGCGATATAATTTTGGAATTTTTAAAGCGTAATAAGAAAAAATCTGGGAAAAGCCAATGAACATTAAAATATTCCAACCCCATAAATTGAGAGGGAAGGGAATTTCGGGGGCTTCTATAATTAGAGATGTGATGTTATAAATCGTTGCTATTAAAATAATTATGATTCCCCTTGAGAAAATTCTCATCCGAATAACTTTAGGAGGAAGAGAATTTTGTTTATTTTTAATGCTGAATATCACGCTTAAAGAAGACAAAAAAACAAACAAAGACGGCCCAAGAAAATCTAGTAATGCAAATAGCATTCCATAGAGATAGTAATTTTCACTGTTTAACCAAATGGCAGCTGAATGTGCTAACATAATAAAAACTATTGCAAAACCTTTTACAAAATCAATGCTTCCGATACGCTTTGGAGAAGCAAAATCTCGGATATCTTCTAAACGAATTAGTTCTTGCAAATAGTTAAAGAGATGAGGGGATTCGGTTGCTGTTTTAAATTCATTTTCAATTGACATTTTTCGCTCATCGACATGTTGATAATTTGAATTTTATTTGTAAATCAATAACTACAAAATTATAAGGTATTCTCATCTTATGAAAATTTAAACTTTATTATATAAGTTAAAAAAAAGGCATGAACTTGAAATTTCTAAATAATTTTGTTTAGAAATCGAAATTTAAATTGAGATTTATTTCTTTGACCCTTCGTCATGGTCTTTTTTTATTTTTTGAACCGTTCCTTTTATTTCTTCTTCGATTTGAAGTATCTCTTTCTTGACTGTTTTTCCAGTTTTTTGTCCGATTCGCCCAATCTGAACCATAAGCCATTCCGGCGATCCTACACCATTGTAGAACTCGTTCCAAATATACATTGTGAAACCCCAAAACCCAAGATAACCGAAAATTATAATGAGGTAAGGAATTAAATCTAATGAATTTAAAAATATCGTTATGAAAACAAAATGTAGCAAAAACAAGCTTAAAGATACCTTTCCGTAATAATTTATCATTGATATAAAATTGTTCATTTTCCTTTTAATATCTAAGACGTAGAAACATAATGCAATGAGCACAAGAGCAGCACCCAGATTATATATCATGTTGGGAGCTCTTCCCCTTATCAAAAATTCCCACATCCCTGGATACGTAATCTCAGGTATAATCATTTGCGTTCTCATGTCAAATAAAAGAAGTATGTGAGGGTATTCACTTGAAGGTAGCGTACCAATCGTAAAATCCGTAGCAATAATAAACTCATCCCCTGGTATATATGAATTTCTTCCTAGAAATATACCTACGAGGACGAAAAATAAACCCCAGTATAAAAATGTTCGAAATAATTTTTTATAATCTTTTTTCGTTCCACTAATCATTGCTTCGTATAAATATTCACCAAAAATTGAAGATAAGAAACAGATCGAAATCCAAGGTAATAACGGAGTCATAGGAGAAGGAGAAGTGATAATATAATGTAATATAGAGCTTAAGATGTCTCCTGCTTCCTTACCTTGAAAGAGGTATTGCCGAATTGCGTCAGATGTAAAGATAATAAACATACCAATAATAGCGCGAGCAATTTTACTAAGTTTCAATGCGTAATAAGAAAATATTTGCGATAAACCAATAAACATCAATATGTTCCAACCCCATAAGGTTGCGGGAAAAGAGTAACCTTCGATAGTAAATTCTATAGAGACTAAATTAAAAATAACCGCTATAACTATAATCATAATACCCCGAGAAAAAATTCTATTCCTTATAATCTTCTCTTTTATTTCTCCCTTTTTGCGGCGAATACTGAAAACAACGCTTAAAGCGGATAGAAAGACGAATAGAGAGGGGCCAAATATGTCTAGAAAGGCAAAACCAATCCCGTAAAAAAACTTCCAGTAACGAACAAGCCACGCCCCAGCTGTATGCGCCGCTATTATAAAAACTATTGCAACCCCTTTTACAAAATCTATACTTCCAATGCGTCTTGAGGAAGAGAAATCCCTAAGTTCCTCGACGGGTATCGCTTTTTTTAAATAGTCAAATAAGGGAATTGAATCTAGATCATCTTCCATTTCTTCTTCAGTCGGCATATTAGTTGGTAAAAAGTTTGTATATTTAAGACTCGTGTTTTAAGACTTAAATTAATATTACTATTTTAGTTTATACTATTTGAATGTTTATATAAATAAAAAATTCTTGTGTCGGGAAAATAATGAATTTCAAAAAATATTTAGATTTTAGGTTACTAGGATTAGTTGGTTCGATATTATTGATAATTTCCCAATTTTTGTCTTGGTTTTCAGGACAATCTTTATTAATTATATATCTATTGACCACAAGTGTAGCAATTGAAGATTCTTTTTTATATTTATTTCCTTTAATTTGCGGAATAATATGTTTGGTTGGAACTTTAGTAATTATTTATAATATAGAGTATAAAATTAATTCTGTGATAATCAATTTCATAGGACTTGGATTTTTTTTAATATTCATTATTGAGATCATTCCCAGAGAACTCCTTTATATCCCCTATGCAGAAATCGGATTTTACTTTTCAATTATTGGTTCGATTCTAATATTTTTCGATATTTTAAACATATTGTTAACCAAACATGAATAATTAGGAAGGGATCTAAAAATTAAAGAAAAAGAAGGAATAGAAAAAAAAATTGATTCTTCTGATGCCGAAGCTACTTTTTACTATGCTTTAAGTCATGAAATACGAAGAAAGATAATTAAAATAATAGGAGAAAATAAATTTTCTTCATTTACTTATCTTAAAAATGAGTTAAATGTGAGCACGGGTACTATTTATCACCATTTAGATACTCTATCTAGTCTGATTGAACAGCAAGAGGATAAAAAGTATTTTTTAACGGAATTAGGACTCCACGCTTATACTTCGCTGATTGACAATAAAGATACCATTATCACACCTGAATTCAGCAAAAAGGAATTCAATTCTCCCATTTTAAAAGGATTAATGTTCCTTACTCCAAAAACTTATATCAACTACGAGAACAAAAGGAAATACGGCGTAATTATATTTTCAATTCTGATTGCTTTAATTGGTTCCATCTTTTGCGGTTTGAACGATTTATTCCCCTTTTTTCTATTTTTCGGCGAACCCTTGATGATATTTTCTAGTGCTGAGGCAATTATTCAATTTCTACTTGCCCTTTTATTTATTGGTAACATCCTTCTTTATTTTCTTATAAATGAGGGACTATCTCGAATCATTTATAGGAAAAAAGAGAACACAATGAAATTTTTCACATCTTTTGCAATAATTTTTTTTCCTTTAGATATTTACTTAGTGTTACGGTTTATTTTAAGCTCAACGGATTCTCTAGATTATTCATATATTAGAGTGTTAGACTATGTACTTATGATTTTATTTCAAATGTGGTCTTTGTGGTTATTAACATATAATTTAAGTATTAATAAAAAATTGAAAATTGAAAATTCGCTAATAGTCTCATTGTTAGTACATTATGGTGGGTTCTCAATTTTCCTCTTAATTTCTATTTAGTTATTCTAAAATCAAACTTGCTAAAAATCTGAGTAATTTGAGAAATGCGATACTTCGACGATTGGATGTCATTAGTTTTTGTAGCGATAAAACAAGAATAACAAGCTTCCTGATTATTGTTTACTCCTTCTATAATAATTGGTGGAGTTATTATTTCTGGAATCAGATTTATCAATTTAGGCATTACTAAATTATTAATCTCTCCCATTGTATACTCACCCTCATATTTCAACTTTATTTGAGAAAATTCTGAATACTTATGTGGAGATAAATTGTAATTCTTAAGTAACTTTTTTTTTTGATCAAGAAGTAATTCCATAGGATTGTATTCTAATACATTCCGAATTCCTACATAGGATGTTGTTAATCTTGGATTAATCTCGATAAAAGATAGAGAATTGTCAGTCTTTTTCACAAAATCTATTCCAAAATAGCCTTTAAAAGCTGATAAATCTACACACTTTAATATATCTTCTATCTGAGTTTTTAACTGTTCAAACTGATCTACGGGCGTAAAACCTCCGAGATATAGAGAATCCTTAGTAGGGTCCATTATTTGTAAATTCTGAGAGTTGATGCTAAGAATTTTAGGATTATTTTCGACAGTTTTTTCAAGAGGTTGATCATTGATAATTGAAACACTCATAGGATCGCCTTCAATATATTCTTGAAGTATGTATTTTCTATTTGTATCTAATATTTTATAAGAATTTTCAAAAAAAAGTAAAACATCATCCTTTTTCTCAAAATAAAAAATTAATTCTGATCCTACTCCATCATCAGGTTTAATTACGATGGGACTATTTAGTTGATCAAATTTTTGAAAGATGAAATCTAAATCTAAAACCCCTTCTTTTAATGGGATTCTGTATGATTTTGGAGTACTTAGTTCATTTGCAATAAAGAACAGATATGTTTCGAGCTTAGATGCTCCGAGCTTTACCCCGTTTAAATCTATACTTAATAATTTCTTCTTATTCTTTTTAACAATTTTAGTAAGATTATAGAGAATACTTGAAAATTCGGGTGCAATTACAAAACAATAGTTAGAATCTTTTACGCAATCGGTATATTTTTTTAAATAATCTTCTTCTAGCTCAACAAAGTTTATTACATCTGCTTTTATATATTGAGATAGAAAATCTATCCGGGAATCTAACAGAGTAGTAATATGAAAACCTAAATTCTTAAAATCCGCTATAACTGTCCTTAACATGGCATAACCTTCGCAGATTAAAGAAGAAGGAATTTCCGCTTGACTAAGTCCTCCTCCCGAGACGAATTCAAAAATAAAGATGTCTTGATGGAACATTTTTAATATGAAGTACTTATTTTCATAATTTTAAAATGGTTTTAAAATGAGATTGAATTAATACATTTAACTGAAATTTAAACAAAAAACTGTAAGTGTGAATTTTGACTTTTTTTACGGAAGAAGTAATGCAAAGAATTCGCTATCTGCATTATAAAATTAAAAAAATTGAAGAAGCGTTAGATAAAGAAGAAGAAACTTTTAATTTAGACGATTTAAATCTTGTCTTAGAATACACTAAAACCTTAAATATTAACTATCAAAATGAAGATCAAATTAAACTCTTAAAAGATTTAGACATTACTCCAACTTTCTTAGAACCACTAGAGAACAACAGGGAAATCCAGATAAAAGACATAATGTTTGAATGCGCCCGAAATTTATGGGTTATGGCACGAGCTTACTCTCATATCTCAGAAATTTTTGAAGCTGATGAAGAATGGGAAGATGCTATAATAGCTATGGTTGAATGTAGCAAAATTTTTAAAACGGGCGCGTATTTTAGTGCAGCATCTATTAATCAACACGATTTAGGGATAACTCTTTCATCTGAGAACCTAGAATTAAACTCTGAAGAAGCGCGAATACTTGCGCAGAGTATCGCAGCTTTAAAGGAAGAAAATTCTAATAACACATACTTTGCCTCTAAACTCTACGCGGGGTTAAGTTCACTGTCAAAAAGGTTATTCTATTTAAAGAAACATGAGGAGAAAAAAAAGCAACAATTAAGAGCTCAATTTCATTTCGATATGGGTAAAGCATGCCAATTAAAAGCTCAAGCTTCGTTAGAATCTTCTATCACTAATATCAATAAAGATAAAGTTACGAAACTCCAACAGAAAGCATACTTTTACTTTTTAAAATCGGAAGAAATATGGAGTGAAATGATCAGTAGCCTGTCTGAATTATCTAATGAGGAAAGAAGTAGTATTGAGCAAAATCTATCCATTGTTAAAGATATATTGAAAGATAAGAACTTAGATCTATTAGATTATGAGGAGATCAAAAGAATTCAAGACCCGGAACCAATTATTATTATTCCAGAAAATTTAGCCCCATTTGTCCCAAAAAGCACTGTATACTTAACAAAGTTCGTGCCAAAGGATTTGAATATTAAGAGATTTAAATCGTTTCAAAAGAAAAAATTGGAGCAAAAAATCCCATATAGCAAACGAGAAAGATTAATTGATAAGAAAGCGGGGATCGTAAGAACTATTAATGAATTGAAATTACTAAAAGAGAACAAAGAAATCGATATTGATAAATTCGCAGAATTACTAGAAAAATACTCAACTAAGCTTAAAATGATAGATACTGCTATAGAGAAATTAGCTCATATAACCAAGTAATAAATAAAGATTTCAAAAATGCATTATCTTAATTTACTTTTTTTCAAAATATAATTTTCGATTTTGTTCCAGTTCAAATTTTCTTTCAGTCTCCTCCTTAAAGAGAATATCGTAAATTTCTTTAAAGACAATTCCAAGTAAAAGTGTTTCTATAATTAGATTTAAGATTACCATCATCAGTTGAAGATCATGCAAATCTATAAACAATAATGATATAAATACAAATAGATGAGGTGTATATAATAATGATATTACTCCAATTCTCTTTCCAAATTTGAAAATGTGTTTTTCTTCTAAACTAAATATGCTTTCCAACTTTAGAGCTTCTATTAAATAGTAAAAGCTAAAAACAAGATTTACCAAGGCTAAGAGAATTATAAAATCTCTTTCATCTGGCTCCAAGGCAATATAAGGCTTTAAAATTATAGACCCAAGTAATAATGTTAATGAAAAGACAAATTGAACAACTGATAATGATAGCAACCCATCATGAAAGTATTTATAATCCATTTTTCTACTAATTTTTATGTTGTATAAAAAGATGTTGGTCTAATTTTAAAATTGAACTTTTATTAAAGATAAAAACAAAAAATGTATTATTAATTATTAAATAATTGCGTGCTTTCAATGACAAATTTAACCGACGAAGAAATTGAGAATTTAAAATTAATACATCCCAAAAAACGATATCTACGTTATTTTTTTTTAGCAATTGGTATACTAATTATTTTTTTAGGGTGTCTTTTTACACTCTTAGGCTATGATTTTGGAATAACTCTTAATGGATCTAACCTCTCACTAATCGTAAACATCTTAATTATTATATTCGGAGCTATAATTACTTCGAAATATTATATAACGCCCTGCTATATACGGGAAAATTCTTTAACTTTTAAAAAAATGCGAGATTTAAGAGAACCGGTTGAAGATTATGTGAAATTCAACTCGTTTGCTATTTCGAGACTCATAGCCTCGATACTCTTAATTTTAAATGGCTTTATCTCGTATACTATATTTGGAGGTGACATTGGTCACGAGGTAGAATTTGGGAGTGCGATATTTCTTGGTGGCCCCTCCTGGTTTTATGTTACTGGTTTCCCCATGCTAATGGCTGGTCTAGGCTTATTAATTTATTTTATTCTGAGTCCATTTCGAGGCATTTTTTCCAAATCGAAGAACTTTCTTTTCTTTTCCGAAATTAGACCTGGGTTTGCATGGTTAACCGAAATTCCGAAAAAGGATACCGAATTCATACGATTCCAAAATAATCACATCGGACCAAAATTGGCTTGGATTATTCTAATGATACCTTTTATTGTCCTACAACTTATGACAGCGATTCCCTTACTTGCCGCAGAAAGAGCAGGGCCAGATTTCATATTATCATGGACATTTATCATATTATCTATTATTGACATCATAGCTTTAGTCGTTTTAGTAATATTTCAACAAAATTTCTTCGAAATTGCTACGAAAGAAAAATTATACGAAATGTGGTTTTCACCGATAAAATTGAAGAACCAATCTGATTTTAAAGAAAATTTTGCTAACTTCTTAGAATGTAATCCAAATCTACGACATGCAGAAACGAACGGCGAGGATAATGTAATCTCAAGTGTTAACTCGACTAATTTTCAATTATTTAAGCTTATTTTTGGATTATTTTTAATAACAATTGCTCTTATCATGCTCACACAAATGGTATTATTTGGCCCTCAGGTATGGTGGTTCGCTTTAATATACGGTTTAATGTTGTTGGTAAAAGCTATGTTTTACGATTTTAGTAAGAAGAATGGAGATGTGTTTAAATTTAACGAAGAATCAAAAGATTTTAAGTTCAAACGAGAATTCCTACATAAGTTCCACTATGTTGCTGCTAAAAAGGTAGAATCACTAAGTGTAAAAAAGTGGTATAGAAAAATAGATTTTTTTGATGTGTTTGGAATATGTGGGCTTTTAGTATTCCTCACGCTTCAACAATTGGAAGGATGGATAGCAGCAGATACTTTAGCACTAAGAATAGATAATTTGATTAGTACTTTGTTGTGGATATTGGTAATCGCATTCATTATATTTTATTTATGCTTTCCGATAGATTTCATTGAAATTAAATCGCAATCTATAACCTATAGAATTCAAATCACTCAAAAGTTAAAGGAAACCAGCAGGATTAATCAATGCATAAAGAATCTGAAAAATTTTCCAAAGGAAATTATGAAAACTGAGATGAAAAACACTTTTCTAATAAGAATGGGGATTATTTTGGCTCTAATTTTCGGGAGCTTAATCTATATGGCAGCTTATTTTGCATTTTTCTTTTAATTAATCGCCTATAAAACTTAAATAATAATGAATTAATTTCTAGAGATCTTTTATTGCATATGTCTGCTGACCAAATAAAAATAGTATTATACATGAAAGATATGTTTTCAGATCTAATTTATATAAATAGCGTGATCGCAACTGAATTAATTAAAATTACGGAAAATTTATCTGCTTTAAGGCATGGAGAAGATTTTTTAAAGAAGAGCACTTGTCTACAAGAACATAACAATTTGAATAAAGATATAATTAACATATTAAATAAATATGGCAAGCTTAGTGATGAAATTGATAGAAAAATTCGATTAGAAAAACATGTGCTTAGACATCTGGAGGATTCTAAATAAGATGCCCCAAGGTGAGGGAAATTTTGACAAATTTGTAGAGGAACTACAAGAGGAAATCATTAATAAAGAAATACACGATTTTAACGAACATATTGTAAAGTTGTTTCATACCCCTAAAAATTGGGGAAAACCGGCTAATTTCACAATATTTCATTCATGCAAGGGAGAAAAAAATGATACGATGGAATTTTATTTAACGATTCAAGACGATATGATTAAAAACGCTAATTTCTTTACTGATGGCTGCGGAGCAACTGTAGCAACTGGAAGTCAAACAACTATATTAATTGAAGGGAAATCTTTAGAGTTTGCTAAAAGTTTAACAACCGAGGATATAAACCTCGCTTTAAATGGATTACCTGACGATCACAAACATAGTTTAGACCTAGCAGTAAATACTTTAAGGAATCTTATTGTGAAATACAAAAGTAAAAGGAATTAATTATTTATAAAATGAATAGCACAGAAATTGAAAATATAGATATTCCGATCAAAGATGAAGATTTATTTCTAAAAGGAACAATTTATTCTAGTCCTAATACACCTAAGAAAGCGCCTTTTATAATTAATCTAGCGGGATTATTGGATCATCGCGAGAGTTATTTCGTTAAGTATTATACAGAAAAATTCGTTAACGCTGGATTTTATGTGTTGTCTTACGATTACCGAGCGCATGGAGAAACTAAAAAACAGACGGGATCTAGATGGGATAGGATGGTTGTTAAAATATTTTCCGACATCCAAATTGTAATTGATTGGGTGTTAACCCATCAGTCTTATAGACTCTTGGAAGAAAAAATAATTCTATTTGGAAGGAGTATAGGGGGTGCAATTATATTAACACAAGGTTTCCTTAACAAAAAAGTAAAGACTTTAATTGCTCTGTGTGCGAGATACGATTATCATTCGACCACTATAAAGTTTCAAGAGGATATTGTTCAGAAAATCAGCCCTAAATATTTTTTAAAAGACGAACCATTAAACAATAAAAGAATTCTGATAGCCCATTGTAAAGATGACAATAGAATCCCATTCTCTAATCTCTCGCAGATACAAAACCAACTCGGTCTAAATGAGGAGAATGTGCTTCAATTTGAAGCGGGAGGTCATTCTTTTAAAGGGCATAGGGAAGATATTTTTAATGCTGCTCTTAAGTTTATAAAAAAAATATAAGAGATGGAACAATATGTTAAAATGTAAAAAGTAACTATAAAAAAGTGATGCTGTTTGAAAAAGATCTTAATTGTGGGTCCAGCAAGCCAAATGCTTGGGGTAAGAATTGCTAAGGATTTAGACATCAATTACTATAATACTGAAACAAAAATCTTTCCTGATGGAGAAAACTACCTTAGAATAAACGTTGAGGATGATTCCTTAATAGAAGGAAATGAAGTTATAATCGTCCAATCAACAGGACCGAGCTCAAGCGAAAACCAAAATGGAAGATTATTCGAGCTTTTAATGATGATCGAAGCTGTTAAAAGAATGGGTGCCGCTAAAATTGTTGTTGTTATTCCTTATCTAGCATATGCTCGTCAAGATAGTGTTTTTAGACCAGGAGAGTGTAAATTTGCTCAATTAGTTCTAAGACTTTTAGATTCTATGAGAATTGATGAGCTCTATGTTGTTGATATCCACTCTCAAAAAACATTAGAAGAAATCCAATGTAAACGTGTGAATATAGATTCTATGAAAATTTTAGCGGATTATATTAAATCTTTAAATATTAAAAATATTGTAGTTGTCGCTCCTGACAAAGGTGCTGTAGAAAGATCTAGAGCATTTGCGAAACATTTTGGAGACAAGGTACCAGTAGATTATTTTGAAAAAGTACGAGATGTTAAATCGGGAGAAATAACAATGTCGGGAAAATTAAGCTTAAAAAATAGAGATGTCATCATTTCAGATGATATTATTGCAACGGGCGGAACGATGGCTAAAGCTATAAAAATTTTAAAGGAGGAGGGGGCTAATAGAATATTTGCTGTAGCAACCCACGCCCTTTTATTACAAAATGCAAGATATAGAATACTAAAAGCAGGAGCAGATGATATAATCGGTACAGATTCTATTGATAATGAAGTGAGTAAAGTCTCATTATCGAAAGCTATTGTAGATTATTTGAAATAAATGTTTAATAATTTTCTATAATTTTAAAAATCAAAGCGCGTGTTTCTTGCTGAACATCTGCTTCTAATATATTATTATTTATTTTATAATTCGCGTTTTCTATAACTTCATTTAAGCCGAATCTAATTTCTCGTTGATCCCTTTCCTGTATCTCGCTTAAAGAATTTGGATCATCAGGTCTTTTTCTGTTAGAAAGTCTTTCATACCTAATATTTTCATCTACTATAGTTGCAATTAATGGAAATTTCCAGTATTTTCTAAAAACTTTAACTTCTGCCATAGATCTCAACCCATCTATGAAACACACTTCACTTTCTAACTTTTTAATTAAATTTACGCATTTCTCAGCAATAATCTCTTGTCCGTAATTTTTTCGTAATTCTAGGGCGATTTTCCCCAAATTCTCATCACTAGGGGAGATATGTCTATGTTTTGCTTCGTTTCTTATAACATCCCCCATCGTTATAATAATCCCTAAATCCTTTATAGCTTTCAAGACTGTTGATTTACCCGAACCTGCTAATCCACAAAATCCTATAACTTTCATGAAGGTTACTTAATCGAAGTAATAAATTAAATGTGTTAACTTTCTAATTTGTTAAAAAGATTGATAAATTTAAAAGTTTTAAATTTATCCAATAGATAATTATAACTATTAAGAGATTTGAAAATTATACGGATTCATTACAGGCTCACTAAGCAGAGTTAGTCGATTTAAAACTATAAATTAGGTTTTGAGCATTGAAACTTCAAAAAGAGAAGGAAGATAATTTTTTATCCGAAACTAATGAAATGATCGAGATATCGAAGAGAGATTTCTACATTCAGAAGTACGGTATTGATCCGGCAATCACTCCAGTATTTTTGTCATACAATGCTTATAGGCGCATTGTTGGTTATGCTATGAGATACGGAAACAACGATCTTCCTCAAAAAACCTGGCGTGAAGTTTATGGTATATTGGTTGGGACGATTAAGGAAAATAAAGAAGTGGTCATTAAGGATGCAATCCCCGTTATGGTAGGCGATAGAGCGTATGTTGAATATAAGAGTAAGCATTATGTTGATACAGCTCAGTTTAATACCGCAATATATGAAAGAGCAATTCAAGATAATAAGGAAGATTTCTTTGTAGGTTGGTGGCACACTCATCCTGGAATTGGGTTTATTTTTTCACCTAGAGATATTGAAACACAACTCTTTTACCAAGGTGTTAACCCATTTGCTATTGCTCTTGTTTTTGATCATTGCCAAAAAGAATCCAAATCATATTATCTAGGAATAGCGGGAATAAGGTTGAAGAATCCTGATCGCGGTATGTTCGCTGCATATTCAAACTCAATAGAATTAAAGTTTGAACATACTATGGAGAAAATGGTTAAAACTGTTGATAAAGTAGTAAAAGAAATCAATAAAAACATTAAGGATGTCCTGAATGAAATTAAATATATAGACGAAATTTTACGAAACAGATATCTTGCTCAACTTCAAAGGAATTTCGGTCTTATTATGGTTTTAAAAAGAGATATTAAAATAACCAACGATGAAATAGAAGCTGAAAATGAGGATTACTATTTATATGAATGGGATCCTGATATCGACAAAAATATCTACAGAATCCCGAAGTTTAGAGAAAAGATTGAAAAAGAATTAAAAAAATATGAAGCAAACCTTTCTGAACTCATCGCTGAGAAGAACGATGCTGAGTTCAAGAAAAAGAAGGCGAGATACAAAAAAAAGCTAAATGAAATGCTAGCTAAGCCAAACGACTGGTATACAAAAATTATGAATGATTTTAGCAAAAGGATTGAAAAAATTTCACCATTTTTCGATTATCTAGATACAGATGAACGAAAGGTAATTGAACATTTTGAGGAAAGGATTTCTGAATATAGTAAGGTATTAGACGATTTGAAGAGTCGTTCTGAGTTCAATTTATAAATTCTACAATTATATAATCATGATGCGACCTTATTTTTGTAGCAAATTGAAAGCATAATTTATTTGTTGTATTTGAGAGATAATTCACATAATTACTTGTAAAGTATTGCTTTCAATAGATAATTTAAATAAATTTTATATTACTTGATGTATAATTAATATTTAGACTGCTTTTATTTCACAATTAATAAATAATTGGTAATAAGGTTTTTTCATGCCTAATGACACAACCCTTATAATAAGAAATCGAACTGATCGGGAGAAAACAATAAAGGATGCAATTTTTGCATTTTCAGGGGGAACAAAATCGCTATTAATAAAAGGGGAAGGAGAAGAAATTTCAACTGCGGTTGAAGTTGCTGAAATTTTAAAAAAACGTATGTATCCAGGAGTAGAGATAGCCAATATCTCGTTAGGGAGCCGTCCTTTCTTTGAAAATAGGCAAAGGAATAATTATCGAAAAAACAACAGCAACAATTATAATAACAAAAATAAAAAGGATTTAATTTCTAAAATCGAAATAACCCTCTCAAAATCACTCCATTAGAATTGATTTATGACTTTTGATAATTTAGGGCCCTTATTAGAAGAGGCTCGAACCCCAGCTTTATGTAACATTTGTAATAATTACATTTACAAGAGAGTTTACCACGATGAAAATTCGAAAAACAAACGAAAAGTTGTGTTCGTTTGTAAAAACTGCTTAAAGAATAATGAAAAGTAATTTTCATATAGGTTTCTTTATACTTATTCGGGTAATCTTTTTTCGCTTCTCTTTGTTAAGTACTTCTCCCAATTAAATGATAGTATGAATTGCATTATAGCAAGCGTGATTAATAACATAATGGATTCTGTTATGACACTTGAAATATCACTTACTTCTATTCCTGTTGCCGTAAATCCTAGTAAAATCAAAATTGGAAATGAAACATAAAATATTGTAGTTAAATTTTTACCTGCCCAAGCCCATAATATGCAGCGCGTGAAATTTATTTTTTTTCCGGACATTCCTAGAGCTATCCAAAGTGGATCGTCAGGAATAGGAAGAGCTGCAGCAATAAATATATACAAATGCATAGTTTTTGGATGATCTAATATCAATTTGCCAAAACCTTGTACGTTTTCAAGAGTCTTAGATTGGGTTCGTTTAACAACTTTCTTTGCACCAATCCCAATCAGGAATCCAACAAGTTCACCAATTGCACTCCCTATACCTCCTATTACTGCTATAAGTAGAATTTCAAACCAAAAAGGTCCGTTCAAAAGAACTTCATCTAATGTTAATCCAAGATGTAAATATCTGATGAAAATTGAATTAGAAAGCGAAAATAATATAAAAGGGTAAGGTATTGGAAACCCAACGCTCGCGTTTCCTATAAGACAGATGAAAAATGAGATAAGAAGGGCAATTAAGTAATTAGATCCCTCTGTAAGTCCCGTAATCTCGTGACGCGATTGTATTATGGCGTTTTGGATATCTGGGACGGCGAGAAATAAAATTAAATATAATATAACTCCTAAATAAAAAAAAATAAACACTACAATTAATCTGTTCGAAATCGCCATTTTATACTCTTGAAAAGTCTGATTTTATGATTTCATCTTAGATATTTTGGTATTCAAACCATTCTTCGCTCGCAGAAAGAATTCGAGATTTTCAGTAACCTTTCCGATTTTATTTACTTTAGTTTGTAATTCTGTATCTTCTAAAATAAATATTAATTCATCAGATTTAGGGTTATAAATGATATCTCCTTCTTCTACATTTTTATTAGATTTTGGATTAGTTCCCTTAAAAATTTCAACTCCCAGGAGAGTCCAATAGACTTTTGATCCGAAACTAAACCTTCCTCTTAGCACCATCGGCAGCTTATTAATTATTGCATCAGCTGATAAAGGTGCATAATACCGTATCATTTCACCGCTGATTGTTCCTATCCCAAAAAGATCAATTTGTATTTTCAGAGACATTTTCATACGGAACTTTTTTTTGTCTGTACCTTATTTCTGAGAGATAATATTAGATTAAATTAATATTTCTGTAATTAATAGGATGTTTATATTATTTAGGTTAATAGTTAAATTTAAATATTCATTTTCCCATCTAATTATTTGGACAATAGTTTAAATCATTGGTTTTTGATACGTAAGTGCAATTTAAACAACGGAGTAGTTGTTGCAAATTGATTCTTGTGTCCTGGATTTTTTTTTAACCCAGAGTAAATGTTTATACATTGGTTTCCAATCGGTTTTATTAATTTTTTCACACTGAAAATACTCTATAATCATTTGTTATTAATTTTGGACGCTTTCAATAATTCTCACGCTGGAGCAATTATTTTGTAGAGAAAAGCAATTAAGTTCTTCTTAATCTATGGTAATTCGAAGCTGTTTTGCCTGATCTCTTGTAGAATGAATAACATTTTTATTTGCTACACGTGACATTAAAACATGAAAGCCCTCGTTTAAAATTAGATTTATAGTCAATAGGGCTTTGATCCAGATACCATTCATTGGAAAAAAAAAGATAATCCATTGAAACAAGTTTTCTGTGATAATCGGAGCTACTATTGTCCACTTTTTTTATAATGCTCGTTCACAAGTTTTAAGTCGGAGGCAGTATCAACATCGTAAAAATTATGTTCTGATTTAACCCTACATGTTAAAAATTCCATTTGGTTTTTTATAGATAAGTTTACAGCATCAACAATTTTATTCAATTTTATCTTGCTAGCAAGATTCTCAAAATTTTTCACATAATCATAAGTTATAATGAAAATCGGGATAATCTGATTGAATTCTTCTTCATCTGACAATGTATTTATGTTTCTCTGAAATATTTCTTTAACATATTGTTTTGAGCGTTCTTCCTTTGTTCTTATGCAAGATAGTATTTTATTACGCATTGGTCCATATTTTTCGGTCTCTTTATTTAGTGCTAATTTGTTAGTTCTTCGGTAAAAAATAATGGAATTCTGATTAACTTTAGAGTAATTATCTTTAAGCAAATTTAAAATTTTTTCCATAAGTTTGTAGTCAAAAATAGTATCTCCCGGAATAACAAGAAAAAGTTCATTAGTTTTAAAAACCCGTTTATTTCTTGTAATACTTAGAAAAGAATGCAAAGGACCTAACTCATATCGATTTCCAGCGTTGGTGATTATTATCATCTCGCTTTTGTATAGGATTTTTGCTTGAGATGAAATAATGTATTTCTCAATTTGCTCACCTAAATATCCAGTTACTATTACAATTGGTTCAATACCAAATCGATATAAATGTGATATTAGAATTGCTAGAATAGATTGATTATTTAATGATATAACTTTTATTAATGGCTTCGGTATATCATCCGCAATTCCTTTAGCGCGTTTCCCTTTACCGGCACAAAGAATAACACTTGTGAGATTTTCCATAAATTTTGTATTAGGTGGTGACAATTGTATTTCCATCTAGATCTATTAATATTGTATGCTCCTGTTGAGCAACTGGAGCTCCAGTCTTTTCTATTAAAAGAGGATAATGATCTAATATTCTTTTTCTTATAAAAATATCAATTATTTTTTGTATTTTGTTTTTTGGGATAATATTATGTTTTTCGATTAAACGTGGCGAAAATGGTAGGTAGTTAGTAAGTTTTTCTATCTTCTTCATGTAGTTTAATTCTTCATATGGGAGGTTTTTTTTGACTTTCTTCGCAAATCGATAAATATAAGATTTCTTACCGTTGACGACAATTCCAATGCCAGAAGTAACAAATGGTTCACAAGCGTAGGCTTCCCCAGGCTGAATAACTTTATTGTGATTTAAATCTTTATAGTTAGGGACAAATGGACCTGCATGCAGATTATATTGCTTTAACTCGTGTCCGCCAAGATTAGTTATTGGTCTCAACCCTCGGTTAAGTATTTTTTCGGCAATCACTTCTCCAATTTCATATAGTTTTATTCCAGGCTTAAAAAGTCTAATTGCTGCATCAAGTGCTTCTTTAGCAGCATCAATATAGTTTTGCAGTTCAGGTTCATTGTTTATATTAAAAGTGATTGCAGAATCTGCAATATATCCATTATAATGAGACCCTAAATCTATTTTTAACAATCCTCTATCAGGTACTACTGTTGGATCGTCAATTATTGGGCTATAATGGGCAGCGTATTTATCAAGTGACATATTTATTGGAAATGATAATTTGCAACCTTGATTGATAATTTCTTCTTCGCATTTGTTCGCAATTTCTAAAAAAGTCACTCCAGGTTTAATTAGCTTTTTGGCTAATTCTTTAGCAGCCTTCACTGCTTTACCTGCTTTTATATAAGATTCGATACACTTATTGTCCATGATTCTGTAAAATTAATTATTATTATTAATATTCAATATATTCATTTAAATTAAGGAGTCAATCTTTCAGGAGTTCTAGGGTACATAACCGCCTCTCTAATATCATCCAATCCACATAAAACCGTTAGCCATCTTGCGATTCCTAAGCCAAAACCAGCGTGAGGAGGCATTCCATAATCAAAAGCTCTAAGATGTGATTCAAAAGCAAGCGAATTAAGTCCTTTACTTTCTAATGCTTTTACTAATTGTACTTTGTTATGGACTCTTGTACCACCAGAGCTTAATTCTAGCCAACCTTTTTGTAAATCAAATGATTCGCTAAATTTTGGATCTTTTGATGGCATAATGTAAAATGGTTTTATTGCCATCGGCCAGTGAGTTATATAGTAATAACCTGGTATTTCCTGTCCGAGTTTTCTATTAGCTTCTGTCGATAAATCTTCTCCCCACTCAATCTTTAGGTTTAGTTTATTATTTAATAGATCAAGTAATTCTTCATAAGTATACCTTAGAAACGGGATTTCTGGGACGACAGTCTTGTTTTCCATTCCTAGTAGTTTTAAAGCAGACATCTGCTTATCTCGAATGCCGATAATGACATTTTGAACTAATTCTTCTAATAATTCTAGAACATCCTTCATATCCGCGAATGCAATTTCCATATCCAACTGCACTATTTCACATAAATGGCGTTTTGTATGGCTTTTCTCAGCTCTAAAACTTGGACCTATCTCAAATACTCTCTCATATACACCGCTCAATTGCTCTTTATATAATTGGGCAGATTGAGTAAGAAAGGCTTCTCTATCAAAATACATAATTGGAAATAGTTCTGTTCCACCCTCAGTAGCTGAACTAATAATTTTAGGCGTATAGATCTCTTTAAAATCGTGATCAAGCAAAAAATTTCTCGTAGAATTTAGAATTTCTCCTCTAATAGCAAAGATCGCTTGGTTCCTTACTGATCTAAGATCTAGCGCTCTATTATTTAGCCTTAAATCTAATTCAGTAGTAGTTTCTCCTGTCATATCGATTGGCAATTTTTCAGGAGTTTTGTTTAAAATCTTTATTTCGATGGGGATAATTTCGATGCCACCAGGAGCTTTTTCAAAGGCTTTAACTGTTCCTTTTACCATAAGGCAATACTGATATCCTACTTTAGCTTTTTCGAAAATCTCATCAGACACTATGCCTTTTTTTAAGGTGATTTGACGCTCTCCGTAGACATCTTGAAGGTTTATAAACCTCAAACCACCTAAATCACGATAATTTCTAACCCAACCACCTAAAATTACTTCCTTTTCGACTAAATCCAAAGTTACATCTTTAGTATAATGAGTTTTTCTCCATCCGTCCATCTCTTCAGTTGACATGGTTTCGTGTTTGACAATTAATTACATAAAATTATATTTGAAAAGGAAAATAAGAATAAATTTTTTGCCATCTTATTAACGATTAATAATGCCGAAACTATATTGGGAAAAAAAAGATGAAAATCACACTCAAAAATTAAATTATTCTCAAAATATCTTGGATTTTCAGGTCTTGGAGCTAATAGAAAATCCCATAACAAAGAGCATTTTTTTTGATAATGATAGATCAAAAGATAAACGTTCATGGACCCATGAACAAAGAAAAAGTTCTAACAGTTGGAAAAATTTATTAATTTGGGGCGAAAATAAAAGTATCTTAGGATCGCTGATTTCTAAATTTTTAAACAAGATTGATCTTATATATATCGATCCACCATATGCAACAGGGGGTAATTTTGAATCAAAAATTTTTATCGGAGAGAATAACACATTCGAGAATAAAAAAGCTTACTCTGATATATGGGAAGGAGGAATTGACGAGTTTATTGATTTTCTTTACGATAGATTATTGCTAATGAAGAATCTTCTTTCTGAAAATGGAAGTATTTATGTTCATTTAGATTGGCATGTTTCGCATTATATTAAAGTAATATTAGACGAGATTTTTGGAAAAGAAAATTTTAGAAACGAAATCATCTGGGCTTATCCCGCCGCTTCAGCTAAAACAAGAAAATTTTTTATCCGATCGTTTGATTCTATATTATTTTACACTAAATCAAATGAATATACTTTCAACGACGATCCGGGAATCTATATGGAATATTCTGATCGAGTTAAGTTTGCATTAAAAGAAGACGATAAAGGTATGTTCTATTATCGGGGTGGAAGTCACAATGGGAAAAAACTATCGCAAAAAGTTTATGTTACAAATAAAGGTATCTTTCCTCGTGATGTTTGGACGGATATTCCTTATATTAGAGCAAATACATTTGAATATCAAGCATTTTCTACCCAAAAACCCGAGCGGCTTTTGAAGAGAATTATACTTGCATCTTCTAATAAAGGCGATATTATTGCTGATTTTTTCTGCGGTACTGGAACTTCTTTAGTCGTTGCGGAAAAACTTGGTCGGCGGTGGATTGGTTCAGACATTGGAAAACAGGCCATAAACATTAGTCGTAAGAGAATCATTGATGTGTGGAATAGCAATGATTTGATAGATTGGAATAAAAAATATGAAAGACGATCTCAGCCCTTCAAAATCATGAGAAATAATAAATATACGCAAGAAATAAATACATACAAAGATTTTCTCGTTGAGAATATACAAAAGAAGGATATTTTTTCTTTAATTCAAGATATTAAATTTGTTGTTAAGATTTCAGAAAAAGACTCTAAGGTAACGGTTGATCTTGTGGATTATATCGTTCCAAATTTAAGTTTTATTAAAGATAGCATTAAAAACAGCATAAAATCTTTTTCAGATTGGATTGATAGCTGGGCTATTGATTTTAACCATCGTGAACATAGTTTTGCTACGGCTTGGATTTCATATCGAACGTTAAAAGATCGTAAACTGCATTTAACCTCCGTTCCATATAACTATGAGGAGAAAGGGAAACACAAAATTTCTATTAAGGTGAACGATATTCTTGGTATTGAAACCATTCAAGATTACGAGGTAGTTATCACCTAATTTCTTATTTTACTATTTCACGTAGAAGTAATGTAGCATAAGAGCCTTTCTGAAGAGAAAATTCAATTTTCATTTTGTATCTATTTGGGAAAAGATTATCACTAGAATATTCGAGAATTTTTAAGCCTACAGGTTTTGCTATTATTGGCCTAAAAGAACCCTTGAAATCATACATTTCTAATAGCTTATTTTTAAATAGATTTAAAGAGATACGATTTTTCTTAATTATCTCTAAAAATAAGGTTTTCATGTAAGGAAATTCGTCAGTGTCTGTATTATATCCTATTAGAGGGGCTATGATTTTTGCTCGATTCAGTTTTCTCGCCTCTTGTAGATACTCATCGTAAAACCCACCGTATGTGTGTTTTATTTGTGTGATATTCCCATTTTCTTCGTCTAGTATGCTAAAGACATCACCCTTTACAGGATTATGTAAAGAATTCCCTTTATAAACACGTAAAGACACCATTTTATTGAATAAGAAAGATTGAAACGAACTAATCAGTAATTTGATGAGGGATTTGGGTAGATGAAAAATAGCACCCTCATAATCCCCTGGATTATCTAATAAATATTTGATCATAGTTCTCTCATAACCAAGACTTGTAGGAAAAGAGTTGAGTGCTTTATATAAATCACCCGTCTTTGCTAATTCAGCCCTTATTTTTTGAGATTGAGGTAATTCTGTAGAGTAATCTTTTATAACAAACTCCTCAAAAGCCTTCTTAAACTGGCTTTCTAAAATGTATCTCCCGATGATATGAGAATTCGGTCTAAAAGTACCAAATCGCTGAAGTCCATAATAGTTTGGAAAACCGTGATTACGGAGATAAGTCAATAACTTTTCTATTTTATTCATTTGATCAGGCATGTGTTTGATGTTCCGTAAAGTTATAACAAACTGGTTCCCCCAGTTATATCCCAATTTAACAGAATTCTTTGAAGGAAATATGTTTCTAATAAAAATGTCGTCCAATTTCAAGTTCTTCAATTTTTCAACATAATTCCCTCGAATAGAAGCCATTTGAACACTTATAGATCGTTTATCTTTTAATCCAGCATATCCTATCGATTTTGGTGGAATACCTAAGGCTTTGCTTATTAATCTTATTGCTTCAAATGTGTCCTTATTAACTTTTATTAAATTAAAAAGGGTATAGTTATCTTTATTACCTTCAGAAAAATATGTTGGGTCATAATCCTCTTTTATTTCGAGAACTCTTCCTGAAGGGGTTATCTCTCTGACAATAAAATCTTTATAACGTTTTTTAATTATAGCTTGAATACCCTCATATCCAGAAGAAGAAAAAACTTCGATTCCAACAATTTTTTCTGTTTCTCTCTTACTGAGGTTTTTAGATCCTATGGAAGTAATATTTTCTTCATCCAATTCATCCAGCCTAGAAATAATAAATTAAAGTAGCTTCAATTCCCCAGTGATTTTATCTAAGGTAGTTGATATTGCAGGTCCAATCCCTAACGCTGTGGTTGTCCCAGGGGTTAACTGCGTCAATCCCGCGTCTTTAACTAAAAAGTAGGGGATCTTGGCTTTCTCTAATTTTTGAACAATCTCATTTAAATCTTCAATGCTAGAAACTCGCAGTACCACTTTCTTCTGCCCAGCGTTTTTCCATTTCTTCCAGGCATCTTTATTTTGTACCCTAACAATATCCGATGAGGAAATTGAAGCGTGACACGATTGCGCACATTTCTTACCAGTACCCATCTTCAAATCGGTCCTTATTAAAATAACTTGTTTATATTCGTCCACAATTTATTAAACCTGTTTAAATTAGAAATTAAGATATAATGCTCTAAAAACTATTGAAATTCAATGCGAATTGTATTACCTGTGAGTTCAAGAATTAATTCTTCAAGCTCTTCTTTAGTAAATAAGATCATGTCTTGGTCCGTCTTATTCAAAACTCCTTTAAATTCAATATCTCCTGTAGCTAAAAATATCTCGTTTAAAGTAATTAATTTACTCGGTGCTATCAAACTTTCTAACGCAGCTCTAGGATTTTTAGTTTGCTCAATTAATATTAATTCGTCCACTTCGTACGTTTCTTTTAACCAGTTAATAAGTTCCTGAGTTGTTTTAAGCTTATCCTTTTTACCGATTACAAAAATTACTACATCTTCGAAATCAATTGCTTTATAGAAAGAAATATTTTTTAAAAAATTAAACTGTTCTTCCTCCTCCAAAACAAGCAAATCCTTAGCTAAATCTAACTCAAATTGAGTAAGAACTCCTGTATCTAGTTTTTCTTGGCAACTAGAACATAAAAATCCGGAACTTACACATGTTTTACACGCAGGAAGATTTTTCATTTATTTAGTACCATTAAATCAATTAATCACCATTTATAACTCGATTATATCACAATTTAAGCCTCTTACTAACCTATCAGCAGTTGTAGGATCAGTTTTATATGTGTAAAGACGCTTCTTTGTCCTTAGTTTTAACTTTACAACATCTTTAACTCTCTTAACGCGACAATGAATCGCAAACTCTGCTAATTCTATGAATTTCTTCTCGTCAAATATCTCTTTCGGCATATTCTTTCAATTAAATATGAATTTTTACTTGCTCTAAGTTAAATCCTAAAATTATTTATAAAATTTTAATTTTTACTTTATTTCTATATTTCTATTCTCTTTCAAAAAATTTTTTAGCTTTCAATTGTTTTTCAAATTATTCTTAAGTTGCAACTTGGAATACTATTAAAATAAATTCAAAAAGAAAAGCATTTTAAGAACTAAAAAACACGCAATAACGATTGGTAGCAAAGGAGATTATATTATGCCCATTGATGACCCCTTCAAAAGAAAAATAGCTAGACACCACTTGTTAATGAAAACAGTATGCCGAAAGTGTGGAGCCTTGAACCCCATCAAAGCTAAAAAATGTCGTAGATGCAGATCTAAAGATTTGAGACTCAAGAAAAGAGAACTTCAAAAATAAAGAAAAAAATGCATCTATTTCTTACAAGAACCAATTCCTACCCCTAATATTTTATTAGCTTACCCCTTCACGATTTAAAAATTATAATTTCCGTAAACTTTTTTAATTTTATGACTTAGAGATCATTATATAATTAATAATTAATTTAAAAAAACAAAATAGTGTGAATTTAAAATGGCACAATTAGGCGGTCAACCTATCCTGATTATGAGGGAAGGGACCGAAAGAACTCGTGGAAAAGACGCTATGGAAAATAATATTGCTGCTGCGAAAGTTATCGCTGAAGCGGTGCGAACATCACTAGGACCTCGTGGAATGGATAAAATGCTCGTTGATCAATTCGGCGACGTTGTTATCACTAACGATGGGGCAACAATTCTAAAAGAAATTGATGTTCAACATCCTGCAGCTAAAATGATGGTCGAAGTTGCTAAAACTCAAGATTCCGAAGTGGGTGATGGCACAACTACTTCTGTAATCCTTGCTGGTGAACTATTAAAGCGCGCAGAAAAGCTACTACAACAAAAAATTCACCCAACAGTTATTACTGAGGGATTCAGAAAAGCGGCTGAGAAAGCGGTTGAAATCCTAGAAAAAATGTCAATAAAAAGCGGAATTGACGATAGAGCAGGATTAAAAAATGCTGCAATGACTTGTATGTCCTCAAAACTCGTTTCTGAATCAAGAGATATGCTAGCCGAAATTTGTATCGATGCAATAAAGGCAATAGCCGAAAAAGGCGAAAACGGTAAATGGGTCGCTGATATCGAAAAAGTTCAAATCCAAAAAAAGGAGGGAGAATCAATTGACGAAACTACCCTCATTAAAGGAATTATCTTGGATAAAGAAGTTGTCAGCCCCGGAATGCCTAAGATCGTTAAAGATGCTAAGGTACTCTTATTACAGAGCGCTATAGAAATTGAAAAAACTGAATTTGATGCTAAACTCCAAATTACGAGCCCAGATCAAATTCAACAATTCTTAGACGAAGAAGAACGCATGCTTAGAAACATGGCCGACAAGATCGTGAAATCTGGAGCAAATGTAGTAGTTTGCCAGAAGGGAATCGACGATATGGCTCAACACTTCTTAACAAAAGCCGGAGTAATGGCTATTCGACGAGTCAAAAAATCTGATATAGAAAAGCTTTCTAAAGCTACTGGGGGAATGATCTTCACCAATCTCGACGATATTGTTCAAGATAAGCTAGGATTCGCTGGATTAGTCGAAGAACGCAAAATTATGAACGATAGCTGGATTTTCATCGAAGAATGCAAAGATCCTAAATCAGTCGTAATTTTAATTCGAGGCGGAACTGAACTTGTCATAGATGAAGTCGATAGAGCTATTCACGACGCTTTATGCGTAGTCAGAAATGTCGTCGAAGACGAGAAAATTGTCGGCGGCGGAGGAGCTCCAGAAATCGAAACTGCTATCCAATTAAGAAAATACGCACAAACTCTAGGAGGTCGCGAACAACTCGCAGTCGAAGTTTTTGCCGATGCCCTTGATATCATCCCTAAAACACTCGCAGAAAACGCCGGATTAGACCAGATTGACGTGTTAATGAAATTAAGAGCCGCACATCAAACAGGAAACAAGTTTGCCGGAACCGACTTAGAAACTGGAGACGTTATCCTCAACATGATGTCAGTTGGCGTAGTTGAACCAACTGTGGTGAAAATTCAAGCGATTAAAAGCTCTACCGAAGCAGCCTCATTGATTTTACGCATCGACGATGTTATCGCAGGTGCGAAATCAGCTGGCCCTCCTGGTGGAATGCCTCCGGGCGGTATGGGAGGCATGCCGGGGATGGGTGGCATGGGCGGCATGGGTGGCATGCCGGGCATGGGCGGAATGGATTATTAACTTAGTATATTTTTTTTATTTATTTTTTCTTTCTCTTTTTCTTTTAATTTTTTCTTAATATTTTGAGAGAGTCCACAGCCGATTATATCAATTCCGTTGATTACCCAATTAAGTTGTTTTTTTATAAATTTGAGATATGTAAATTAGAAAAATATTTTTAAATAAGAAAAAAGCAATAATGATCTATTAAGAATAATTCAATAGAAACAAAAATAAAAACAATTAAGGTAATATTAATGCCTAAAGCGAAAGCTAACAATATTGAGATAGAGTATGACACCTTTGGAGATCCCTCGTCAAAACCTTTACTTTTGGTGATGGGGTTAGGAGCTCAGATGATTACCTGGCTTGAGGAGCTTTGTATGATGTTTGTAGATAATGGATTTTATGTTATCCGATTCGATAATCGCGATATCGGTTTATCTACTAAATTTGAAGAAGCTGGGGTACCAAATATTATGAAGGAATTTATGGCACGCCAGCAAGGAAAGACGATATCGCCACCCTATACTGTAGAAGATATGGCTGATGATGCAGTTGGTCTTCTAGATGCCCTTAACATAGAAAAAGCTCATATTTGTGGCGCTTCGATGGGAGGAATGATTGTTCAGATAATCGCATTACGCCATCCAACCCGCGTTCTGAGTCTAACTTCAATAATGAGCACAACCGGAAATCCTAATCTCCCTCAAGCTAAGCCAGAAGCTATGCAATTACTATTAAAACCTGCGCCTACAGATCGTGAAGCTTATATTGAGGAATCAGTGAATCGTCGGCGTTATCTTTATGGATCTGGCTTTCCCTATAACGAAGATAAAGAACGTGAATTTGCAGCTATTTTATATGACCGTTCTTTTTATCCCCAAGGAATAACGCGACAATTGTTTGCAATATTAGCTGCTGAAAACCGTGTTCCAAAACTTGGCTCAATAAAAGTTCCTACACTTGTAATTCATGGAGGTGACGATCCTTTAGTTCCAGTTGAAGGTGGTAAAGAAACAGCTGCAACTATACCTGGAGCGGAATTACTAATCATTGAGGGCATGGGACATAGCTTACCGCCTGAAATTTGGCCTCAAATTGTAGATGCAATTGCAAAAAACGCTGATAAAGTAAATAGCTAGAAAATCAAGTAAAATCTTTTTTTTTGTTTTAATTAAGCCTTTTTACTTGGATTTTAATTAAGTTTTTATTAGTATTTATGACATTTTTTCCTTTTATATTATAACTTCTTTTTAATTCTAACTATTTAATTAAATAAGTAAATAAAAAAGGTAATTTTGAAATAGTGATTCTAAATTATAATTAAATCGTTAACTATAACATAAGGTGAAAAGATTATTATGACAATTTTATTAAATCCAAAGCAACATAAAAGGTATTATCCGGACGAGAAGTCAAAAGACATTATGCTTAAAACCATAGAGTTTTTTGAAAACAAAGGGAAAGCGAAAATTAAAGAGGACGATCACGAGCGAGTATGGTATTCTGATTTCCTTGAATTTCAAAAAAGAAATAAAATTTTTGCCCATCTATTAACCCCTTCTCAATACGGAGAAAATGAGAATTTTCGATGGGATACATGGAGAGTATGTGAGTTTAATGAAATTCTGGCATTTTATGGTCTAAGTTATTGGTATACTTGGCAGGTTACAATTCTAGGACTCGGACCAATCTGGATGAGTAAAAATGAAAAAGCAAAGGAGAAAGCAGCGAAATTACTTAAGGAGGGAGCTATATTTGCTTTCGGACTATCTGAGCAAGCACATGGAGCAGATATTTACGGCACTGAAATGGCATTAACACCTCAAGAAGACGGTTCATATAGAGCTAATGGAGAAAAGTATTATATTGGCAATGGTAACGAAGCAGAAATGGTCTCAAACTTCGGTAAACTTGCTGATAAAGACGGTAATATCCCTCCCTATGACATGAAAAATAAGGCACAATATGTTTTCTTTGTAGCCAATTATAAACACAAAAACTATGAATTAATAAAAAATGTATGCAACAGCCAAAATTACGTTTCAAATTTTGCACTTCACGATTATCCCATAACCGAAGAAGATATCCTTTCTAAAGGAGAGGAGGCATGGAATTCGTCCCTAAATACGGTAAATGTGGGGAAATATAACCTAGGATGGGCTTCAATAGGAATTTGCACCCATGCATTTTATGAAGCAATTCATCACGCATCTTATCGAAGGCTCTATAATATGTATGTGACTGATTTTCAGCACGTTAAACAAAACTTTGTTGATGCTTACACTCGATTAATCGCTATGAAATTATTTGGCCTAAGAACGGCTGACTATATGAGAATAGCATCTGATAAGGACCGTCGATATCTTCTTTATGCTCCCGTTATGAAAATGAAAACGACTACTCAAGGAGAGGAAGTTATCAATCTTCTATGGGATGTGATCGCGGCAAAAGGTTTCGAAAAAGATATGTATTTTGAAATGGCAGCAAAGGATATTCGTGCTTTACCGAAACTCGAAGGCACCGTTCATGTAAATATCGCCTTGATCTTGAAATTTATGATAAATTTCTTTATGAATCATAAGAAATATGAAGAAGTTCCTCGACAAGATCAAGCTAAAGACGATATATTCCTTTTTAATCAAGGACCAACTCGTGGATTGGGAAAGGTTCGTTTTCATGATTGGAAACCAGCGTTTGAGCAATATAATTTACCCAATGTCAACATATTTTTGGACCAAATTAAGATGTTTAACATCATGGGAGTTAAAGCTACTCCTAGTGTCGAGCAACAAAAAGATATGGACTTCATGCTTTCAGGGATTGGCGAAATCTTTTCTCTTATTGTATATGCCCATTTAATCATTGAAAACGCTACGATATATGATATTGATGAAGATACCTTAGATCAAATATTTGATTTTCTAGTGAGAGATTTTTCCAAATACGCATTGAATCTATATCATAAATCGGGTACTACTCCTGAGCAGATGGAATGGTGTTTGAAGATGATTAAAAAACCTAATGTGGATCCTGAGCGGTTTGGTAAAGTGTGGAATACCGTTCACTCATTAAAGGACGCATATGAGATGAATGAATAATACTATTTATAACGTATTTAATAATTTCGCATGTAATAAAATCAAATTTTAGCCTTTTTTTTCCGTCTAATTTTTATTGTAATAAATCCTACAAAACTAGCAGTAAAAAATAATAATGTTCGAAAGGGAAATACACCATCATTTCTATAAATATAAATATCAGCAGCTATAGATATAGAAGTACAAAATATTAATCCACATAAACCTATAATAAGTAATTCTATTTCTAAAGGGCTCTTATTCCCCCTTTTTATAGTATGGTAATACTTCCTTGGTGTTATTACAATAAAAAATCCCCCAATAACGAATAATATCAATCCAATAATAGGATATAAAGGAGATATAATTATCTCAATTACAAAACCCATTATGAAATAAAAAATAATTGAAAAGGTTCCAATAAAAAAAAGAACTACGCCACTGAGAAGGAGTACCTTTATAGTTTTTGCTGAAATTGACACACTAAATAATATAACGTTTAGTTGACTATTTATATATTTTTAATTAAAATATCGAAAATTATTTAGTGCGTTATAAATAATTATTTTTCTGCACCTTTTTTTTTAAATTTGAATGTCGAGTAAAAAAAATCGGGAGTAATGGCTCACAGTTGCTTGATTAAGTTAAGATAGTTTTATTAATATACATGTCTTTTTAGCTGTTAGAGATCTCAACTTATAAATAGTCGTCTGTATGAGGCTTCCTAAAAGGTATTTAAAAAAAGTAGTGAAAAAACGGCTAATTGAATTTATCCTAACATTTTCTGTTATTTCTATAATTTTTTTAGAAGTGGTAAGAGCAAGATCAGGTACAGGGATACTTTATCAATTGGGTGATAATTGGTATATTGATTCCAATTATCGCAATAACCCTGATTATTGTTATAAGCATTTAAGAATTAATAATCTTGATTCATTTCCACATGTTCTAATCCCTGAAAATAACGGAACGGAAGTCTATTATTGTTGTAGCACCCGCCTTCCAATATTACCCTTTCTCTGGCGCCCCTATTTTACTTATTTTATTACTTTAGATCTCGTTCCTGTCTTTATAATTAAACAATCTATTTTGTACATCGGTATTATTTTGATTTTTAGCATTGCTCTTACATATATTTTTCTCAATCGAAAAAGGATTCAGTTTACGAATAAACTCTTGGGTTAAATAAACAAATCAACTTTTTTCGTAGATTAATAAATATCTTCATTGATTTCTTATAATAATAGAACAAACTAAATCATTGAAGTGTGAAAAATGAAATTTATTGATCTTTCAATCCCTATTATAAATCCCGACGAGCTTATATTTGACCCTCCTCTTACGCAACCGCATATTGAGTATGGTGATCACGATAGAGGCGCTGAAGAGATGGGTTTTATCTTTTCTCGGTTGAAACCAGAACATCTACCAGTTGGAAAGGGGTGGACTACAGAAAGTGTTACATTGGGTACGCATTCTGGAACCCACATGGACGCTCCGTGGCATTTTGCTCCTGTTCAAGATAGAGAAATTGGAGAGAAAAAAGCTATGACGATCGACGAGTTTCCATTAGAATGGGGCATTGGTCCGTTAATTGTTCTGGATTGCACAGATTACGAGGAAGGATACATAATGACTCCTCAAGATATTGAAAATAAATTAAAGGGTATAGACCATCGGTTAAAAGAGGGTGACATCCTATGCATTCACACGAATGCACCAAAACATTATGGAACTAAAGAATATATTAATCATGGTGTTGGAGTTGGTAAGGAAGCTACATTACATATAGTTAGACAAGGCGTTCACGTAGTTGGAATCGATGCGTGGTCTTGGGACGCTCCATTTACACTCACAGCAAAAAAATGGAAACAATCAGTAAAAGAGAAAAAACCTGATACTTCAATAATATGGGAAGGTCACTTCGCAGGGATAGAATTAGGTTATTTTCAGATGGAAAAAATGATAAATTTAGATAAAATTCCACCTGTTGGAGCTACAATTTATTGTTTTCCCATTAAAATAGCTAGGGCAAGCGCTGGTTGGGTTAGAGCTGTTGCAAGTGTTCCTGATTAACGAATATAAAGAATTAGGAATTTCTTAAGCGTTTTTTAGATCTTCTATTTATTTTCTAGTGAATTAATACAATAGGCGTTATCAATTAAATCAGCAAAAAGAAAAAAATAAAGAAAATGGAATTAATCTTTGAAAATATTTTCTACTAATTTATTGTCCTCTTTGAAATATATTAACGCTCCGCTCCAATCTGCTAAGACATCTGCATACTTGGCTTCAAATGTGTTCACTAACTCTTTTAAGGAAGAGCGAACTTCTGTAGTTTGTTTTCCCTTAATAAATAAAGCTCCAAAAATGCGCTTTCCATATTCGATTAAGATGGTAATATCGCCGTGGTCAATTGTTTTTAACAGTTCTTGAGACTTAGTAGTTTCTTTAATAAAGGAAGTTATTGCTGAAAACATACCCGAAACAATACCAGGATCGTGATTGTAATCCTCCGCGAAATTATAATCAAAAATTCCTCTACCATCATCGTATATAATGTAAAGCCCTTGCTTTTCAGCTTTTTCAAAAATGTAACTGAACTCTTGTTTTAAAACATCAATGTAATTATTGTTGTACAAGTATTTGAGCGTAAAGTAAAATCGCTCCATCTCCTTTTTGTCCGTGGGTTTAAGATCTTCTAATATTTTTTCAGTTTCAACAGATGTTAATAAGGATTTTACTTCGTCTCGTTCGAGAGCTAAATTCTTCAGAGCAACATCTTCACTTCTGGTTATCAAATAACGAATTTTACCTTTCGAATAATCTTCGTAGCTTGGAAATTCAGTTATTGACGAGAATATCACCTTTTCTAAGTGTCTTTCGTCGATACCTACATTAGTTACTCTAAAGTTCTTTCTTATATAGTATATCAGTAAGCTCCAGAAGATAATATTGAATATGTACTGTGTTATTTGGTAAGGAATGGCAAGATAATACAAGATTCCCGTTAAATCTGCTGTGAATCCCGCAGTTCTTAAAGTATAGAAATTAAACCCAAAAATCGAAGTATAACTTGATTGTCCAGTTATCCAATATGTATCTGGTGCGAAATTTATCATCCCATTTCCACCCAGTATCACGAAGAATATCGAAAGCAGGATTAAAATAGGTAGAAAGGAGATGATCCCTAAAAACATGCTTTTCGTAAACCTAAGAGTAAGATTAAGAAAGATTACAGCGATGATTAACGAAACCACAATTAATGCTACGAAATTGAAAATGTTCATTAAATCAAATCCCAAACTTTCGTGTAAATAGACTGAACCGCTTGTAGTAAAATTAGCCGAATTAATTATGTTTTCTGGGTCGTCAAATATTAAGAGAAAAGCTGAGCCAAATACAAAATTATTTAATATGAAAAAAATGAAAAAAGCTAAACAACTGAAAACGATCCCGTAATAGACATTAGTGATATTTATTTTTTTCTTGCTTTCCTTTTTATTTTTCCACCAATTGATTATTTTTATGAATATTATTATCGATATTGGTTCAAAAATTTTAAGGAACAGAATAAAAATAAACGACGCCATAAAAAAATATGCAAAGAAATATATTATCAATCCAATTGAACCAAAATCTTCTACGAGGAATAGAATGATGGATAAAATAGATATTGGTGCACCAACTGTGTATAAACTCCTATAAGTTTGCTCTCTGATATTTTCTCCGAAGTATCGTCCTCTTAATGCGATCTGGGAACTTAACAATATTTCTAAACTAAAAATGAAAGTCGCGAGGTACACAAATAAGATTTCAATAAACCAACCCAAAGCGTTAGCGTCATCAGCTATAGATGCTGATTGAACTCCAGTAATTTTAAGGAGAACTTGTAATAAATATAAAGAAATAGGTAAAAGGACGATAAGGAGCTTTAAGATGTCTTTTTCTCTTGACCAGTCACCTTTAAACAGATCTGTTCTAATTCTCTTGTAAGGACTATCGATAATCTGATATGTTAAGCTTTTCAATTTTTCGCTTTTCGTTCCAACTTCTTTCTTTATACGGTTCCTTACATAGATAATTGAAATAAAGGGCGCTACAAAGAATATGAATGGAAGTGTTACAAGAGGGTAGTAAGCAAATAATGCGATTAAAGAACCAACATGAGCGATTATGTATCCTATTCCTAGACCTATATTACCTACATCGCCAGCTTGCAATTCTAATTCTAATGGAGGGGTTCCTACTTGAAATATTATTGGAAGGACCCAGTAAACTAGGTAAAAAATCATGATCCCTAGTATTATTCTAAAATATATTTTCCCAGCAAGCTTTTTTCGTATGAAAAAATACGGGATAACGAGTATAATTATAGGAATAGCATTAAGTAAGAACATTGCAACTATTTCAACAAAGTTCATTTCTATTCTCAAACCTTTTTTTTTAAATTTGGAATTATTTTTTAATATTAGTATGCAAATATTAATATAAGAGTTTAGTCATTCTAACATTTCCAATTTTTATAATATGCCAGAGAAAAAAATAGGTATTATTCTTGACGATGATTTTGGGTCCAAACACATTCCTCCATACCCTAAACCATCTTTTATATCGTTTGAACATCCCGTTAGAATTAACTGTATTTTGAATCATCTTGAAAGAAATGGAATTTTTAAAGATAATCGCGTAGTAAAAGTTAAACCAAAAAAAATTGATGATGCGATTTTAGAACTAGCTCATTCGAAATATCATATAGAAACAATAAAAAAAATATCTGACGTAGGTGGCGGGTTACTCGATGAAGAGGTGTTTGTTACTGAGGATACATTCGATTTAGCTAAAAAAGCAGTTGGTGGTGCGATAGAAGCGATTGAAGGAGTAGTAAAGAACAGTTTTACTCAGTCGTTTGCTTTAATCAGACCTCCAGGACATCATGCCCATAGAGAAAAATCATCAGGACTCTGCATTTTTAACAATATTGCTAATTCAATTCTATATTTGCGCAAAAAGTTAAGTTTTAGCGAGAAAATTGCAATAATTGACATAGATGACCATTTCGGAGATGGTTTAGCTCAATATTTCTACGACGATCCCTCCGTTCTTTACTTTTCTATACACGAGTTTGACTTTACTGAAGGAGATTTAGGAATGGTTGACGAACTTGGAATGGATGAAGGAATTGGTAAAAATATTAATTTTCCCGTGCCAGAAGGAATAACTAATGAAGATTTTTATTATTGTCTTGACTTATTAGACCCAATACTCAATGAATTCCAGCCCGCTCTTATCGTTGTTGCTACGGGATTTGATATGTATTACGCCGATCCTATTGGTAATTGCTCGTTAACCAGTATTGCTTACAACAAATTTGCGGATAAAATTTTAAAAATTGCTGAAAATATATGTGAAGGTAAAATTTCTTTCATATTAGAAGGAGGTTATGACATAATTGGATTACCATTTTGTGTTGAAGCTATAATTAAAGCTTTATTAAAGGAAAAGTACGAACCTCCTGACTATGAGAAAAATCTATCATTTTTAGACGATTCTAAGAGGAAGGAGATAGATAAAATTAAAACCTTTCTTAAAAACTTGTTAAATCCTTATTGGACCAAAATAAAGATTTAAAAAAAATGAGATGTGTTAGCTCTGTAAGTCTGGATATTTCTTTGAATCTATTGTAAGGATTGCAATTCTAATCAATTCTATCTTTTTTATGGGTTTTATATATCAGAGATATTGAGACAACCATCAATATTGCACTTGTCGCATTTAAACTCATAAGAACGAGAAATACAGTCGTAACTATTAGCATCACTACACCCATAGGAAACCCTAATTCTACCTGCAATCGATATCTCAAAATTGGATATTGAATGAAAATATAGATAATTTCTGAAGCTAATGATATGATTGAAGAGAGCATAAGTGTAATTCCATAACTATATGAATTTCTCTTACATATTAAGATCGCAAAAACTAGGAGTACAATATTGAAAGTAATTGATAGTACGTTCGGTAGATAGGTTATAAGATATGAGAATAAGACCTCATCTATTTGATTTAGCATTTTTTTTCTCTCTTTTGTCAATTTTTTTTATATAATTTGTGAATCAATATTTATAATTAAAGATTTATTATTAGAGATTTATTTTCAGACTAGTTAATTATGAGGATAACATTGTCAATTCTATAAAAAAAGGATAAAAAAATTTATACTAGCTTTTGTAGTTTCAATGCGTAAGATTGAACGGTAAATAAGGCGTCTCGGGGTCCGGCTTGAGGATTTATATAACAAATTAACGCACCCGTTCCACCTATTGGAATTGGTGATATAATAACATGACCTTTTCCCGTAATATTGGTTCCGATCTTTCTTTCTTCAGTATTTTCGACGATCATATATTTAATTCCTTGAATTGTTAGACTTGTCATACCTCGTTGTCCCAACTCTAATTTGGCTCCAAGCAATTCGTTAATCGTTTCTAAATCGTTGCTAAGATTCCAATTTTCAGTTTGTGTGATAAGCGTGCCAGATTTGTTAATAATTGCTACTCCAAAAATATTTTCTTCTTCAGAGAGGAGATCATCAATAATTGATTCAATTTCTACAGACATGATACCCAAAATTAAAATAATAATCTTATTATATAACTATACAAACAATTCATATAAAAAATTAATTTTTAGCAAACGGTGAAATTTATGGCTTTTAGAATGTGGAAAAAAGCGGTTCTAATGACTCTGAGAGAAAAGAAATTATTTTCTGTTTTTACGCTAATTTACACCTCGTTGATTTTCATTACGAGTTTATTTTGGGAATTGGCTATTACAGGTGAAATTGGTGAAATTGCGGGATATTTTGTATTGATTTTTTTTGGAACAAGTCTATTTTTATCGTTACTTTACGCGTGGATTATCGTGTCTCGAAATAGGAGAACCTGGGCAACATTAAAATGCATTGGCTATACAAACAAAAATATCAATTCATTGGTTACAGGTAAAATCCTATTTACGACATTAATGGGATTTATCATAGTCATTGAACTCTTGTTTCACTATACTGCAGTAATTGGTTATCTTCAATCTGCTGCTATATCAGTATCTCTCCCATTGACATTAATTGGGTTAATTCCTGTAATTTTAACGAGTTTTATATTTATCGTAGTTCAAATGGTAGCAATTGTTTTAGCGAATCGGAAAATCTTGAAAGTAAGGCCAATAATTGCATTAAAAAAAGTAGGTGAATGAGGAGGATTAAAAAATGCCAATAGATAAAGATACCATGATTGAAGCAATCGATGTTAATAAAGAATATAGAAGATCCGGAGCAATAATTAGAGCTTTAGCTGATGTAAGCCTTAGTATTAAAGCAGGTGAATTTGTATTAGTTCAGGGTCCAACGGGATGTGGTAAAAGTACGCTCCTTAATGTTTTAAGCGGAATCGACATACCTGATTCTGGAAAAATAATATTTGATGGAGAAAATATAGCGAGGGCTACAGAAGATAGATTAAGCCGGATAAGGAGACAAAAAATCGGTTTTGTTTTTCAAGATTTTAACTTAATACCTACTCTAACAGCAATTGAAAATGTTGAAGCCCTCTTATGGCCAACAGTTTTACGAGAAAAAGAAATTGAAAACCGAGCGATAGCTGCGTTAAGAGAAGTGAACTTACTTGAAAGAAAAGATCATTATCCAGTTCAGATGTCTGGTGGCGAAAAACAAAGGTGTGGTCTCGCTAGAGCCATTATCCATCGACCCAGAGTACTTTTAGCTGATGAACCTACGGGAAATCTCGATCCGGAATCTGAAAAGCAAGTTATGGATCTGTTAAAGGAAATCAATAAAGATATGGAAACTACTGTAATAGTTGTAACCCATAGAGGTTCCTTAGCGTCCTATGCTGATAAAGTTGTTAAAATGGAAAAAGGAGCAATTCTCAACATTAAATAACTAATTTTATTTAACTTTTTTTATCTCAAATTTTATTTATATCACCCAGAGATCATCCCAATTTTAAAATCATTGACCTTGTGTTTCTCCCTTTCTAAAATAGTTCAGAACTTTCAAAATTGTTATAAAATATTGTGTAGATTTTCTATAAAAATGATAAAAACAAAATTTTAAATAATCGAAGCATGTTTCAAATAATAAGTATGTAATATCATTAAATCAAATAAAATTGAATTAAGAATTCGAGAAAATTTCACATGGGATTTGGACGTGTACTTTGGACAGGAATCGTAGGAATGATATTTCTTTTATTAACATCCTGGATTAGTTTTCAATTCTTAGACCTAACTGCAAGCGTTACAGGAGATTTAATCGTAAATGTAAATGTCGCCCTAAGTTCTTTAGGGTCATTATTGCCAGGAATTGGCGGTATTCTTGGTATTCTCGCGGGAGCATTTTTGGGACTCATATTAATCCTAATATTTCCTATTCATTGGTGCTTAATTTATCGCCCCGATGACGTATTGTTGTTAATCTCCGTTACATTGCCTTGGATATTAGCTTGTTCGATGATATGCGGTATAAACGCTAAAACGCCAGGTAAAGGCATTCGAACATGTCTTGCTATTGGAATCGGGTATTTAATCATTGCTTTACTATTATATTTCTTATTACCTCTGATCCCTGTTATCGGCCCTATCATTGGGGGGATAATTAACGGAGTAGTAATGGGTTTAACTGATTTACCCTATGTTTTAGCCGTATCTACAGCTATTTTAGAAGGCTGTCTTGTAGGTGCTGTTTTTGGTGGATTTATTGGCAGTTTGAAATATAAGCCAACTGGAGCGGGAAGTAGACAAAAAAGTAAGAAATCTAAAGCGAAAGTTGAAGATGATAAAGAACCCATTTTAGATAGTGATCATTGCACTAACTGTGGAGCTAAACTTGTTGCAGGTAATGATTTTTGTACTAATTGTGGAATGAAGGCGTGAAATAATTAGGAAACAGAAGATAAATACCCATATCATTTTATTTTTTTTTTTTCTTTTTTTAAATCACTAGATAAATTAGATTCCTCAAAGATACACATATAAAACAGAGATTTTAAAATATCGTATCATCATTATATATATAGTTATTAAAAGAGGATAAGTGTACGTGATCGATGACGAAAACTGTTAAGGGAATATTAATCCCTCGTTTAATTGTTTTGCTTGCTATTATTTTAGTACCGTTGAGTATTTTTTTGATATTTTCATTTGTTGACTTTAACTTATGGTATTCTAACGATGCAAGTTTGAATTTTATTGTCATAAAAATTCTAAGCCCTATTGTTTATAGTGTATCTTGGTTATTTTTCCTAATATTATTTGCGAATCGATTTGCTAACACAATGGAATCCTTTGATGATAAAATAAGTGTGGTCCCATCAAGGTTAAAATTTTTTTATGGAATCAATGCTGTTTATATTCTCTTTATATTTGTCTTTCCAATCATAACCCCAGTAATTTCTATTTTAAGTTTTGCTTCTTTTGCATGGCGCTTAACAACTTTTAGAAAAGATAGTTGGGAAGAAGATACAAAAACCTCCTTTTTAACAAAGCTTGTAATGGTTTTAGCGTCTCTAATCCCGATCTTCTGTACTGTGAGTATAATACCTGAATTTTTAGAACTACCTCTTTTCCTATGGAATAACATTTGGCTTAACATTATTGATTATCTTTTTAAAATATCTTATTCCCTATTCACAGCCTTATCAATCGGCTCTCTTATTATTTTGTGTTCTAATTCAGGTATTAGCGAGTACGAGCAATTATTTGTAGACACCACTCAAAAAAAGAGTTTTACAAATGTGAAGGTTTTAGTGGTATTTCTTTTTGGATTTTTTTTGTATTTGGACTTATATAACTATCCCATCGTTGACCTGATCTATACTGCGGGTTTAGTAATCGTAATCCTTACGTACCTCATTAATCTTATAAGGGGTAGGTCAAAATATGGCAGTTTTAAAAGCTATTTTCTAGGGTATTTAATCGCAGCGGTGTTTATTGGTTCAAATGTGATTTTAACAACTGATGAAATCTCAGGATTTTTGAGGGTATCGAGTTTATTGATTTCAGCGATATTATACATCTTCGTGTTATTTTACACTTTCATTACTTTAGATGAATAGATTTTAATTGTTACATTTATTTTCAACTTTTCTTGTTTTTTACTCCGTTTAATTATCATCTGTAGAGAATTTATTAAGGACAATTAATTTAGATATTGGATTAAATCAACCATGCATTAAATTAAAAGAAATATCAAAATTATTAATTAATTTAACCGAAACAATTTATGATACTGAAATCACGAAATTTAGTAAGGATAAAACTCTTAATTTTAAATTTTCTATTGAATTAGAATATAAACAATTAAAAACAAAAAGGATATTCCTATTTTAAGTACCCAAATTTAAAAAAAAACAATGTGATCATAAATAATGAAAAAAGTAAGCACTAAAAGTCTAATGGTTATAACATTAGTGGTAGCTTCTTTTACAGCCACGCCAATGATGGTAGCTGGTTACGAAAACGACAATGATTATACTTACGACCAACTTGGAAATTTAGAACCCACTGCTCTTATCGGGGGTTTTGGAAGCATATTTGGTATGATGTTTAGGGGTTTAGGTCCCGGGGGTAATGTTTTAGCGACAGTATTTGAAATGTTGTTTATGCAAACATTAACGAACTTTAGCGGTAAGGAAATCATGCCGGGAGTGTATGCGCTAAGCGCAACACAAGAAAATACTTATTCTGCCTTAAGAGATTTCAGCAGTCCAAGGAAAGAATATTACATGGTTCCTTTTGATTACATCGCAGGATCGTATAATGTGAGTGAATATGGATATGCTTATTGCGAAGTTGAAACCTCTGGAACATACCAGTATAATTTAACCGTAGGTGCTGGAGTTACTTTAATTATATGGGATAACGATGGCTCTTTTGTCAATGCAGTGAAAAAAATCATTGATTTTTTCCTTGAAATTCAACCTTACATGGGTGGTCCTATGTCCTCAAGTCCTACAATAACTGGTCCTTCTACTATTGGAGGAATTCCCGATAAATTAATTCAAAAGGGCGTTGAGTTGATTACTTGGTTTTTAATTCATATTAACGACATTTTTACGGGCGAAGAGTTGTTTGTATTAAATCCAATTTCATGGCGGAAGTTAGAAATTATAACAGGTGCAGGATTTGGTCTTAGTAAAACTTGGAAAGTTACTGGTGAAGATGGGAGAGATGATTCTGATTTCACATTAGAAGCAGAAGTTCCGGAAGGAAGTACAATATTAGATTCATGGAACTTAACCGCTCAAGTTAGACAAGACAGTTATATGGAGTGGTTATTAACCGAATTTGACGTTTATGCTAATGTTAAAAAGGAAATTAACGAATTTACTTTCGATCTATTTCAATTATGGGTTAAAAATTTCGAAATACACATTGATGTCGCCGAGATTTTGAATTTATTGGGTGGTGGTAGCGGCCCTGTTAATCCTGCTGCAATCTTTCAGGGTTTAGATATAGAATTTTTCTTGTTCACACATCACTTAACTGGAGCTTTCTTGTATAACGATACGAATTTTGATAATAGAATATCTGCAAATTATATACAACTAAACAATTCTGCTGGTGATCCGATTTTAGTAGACGGACGTCCTATAGAGGTTCCTCGTGGATCGGAATTAACTCATCGATTAATGCTTGGTGCGGTAAGTGAATTTGATTTTAATTTGCCTATAAAAGATGGTAATAAGGTTTCTTGGGGCTTAACATTAAAACAAGCCACACTTAATCCAGTTCCTGTTGGAATAGAATCAGATTCATACTTAGGAGCTACTCCAGAATCCCTAGCATATATACAATTTGGATTTACTTTTGAGCCAAAACACGAAGAATTAGATGCTGCTGATGGTAGTAAGATACCTGTTTTACATGGTGCTGTAAAGTTAGATCAATTCTTTGCTCCTTGGAACGGACCTGATGCACCAGGTGCAAATAACCCTATTGCTGGATTAGATCTCGCAATAGTTTATGTTTCAACAGTATTACACTTCCACCTTAAAATCGACACTATTGGTGACGACCCCCTCGAAGCATTAGATCCCGCAGAAGATTACGACGAAACAACTCGTTCGCTTAAGATTGGTAATTATTTACCTCAGAATATAAGGGAAAAATTAGCTTTTGTCGATATCGCTGGACCTGATTACCTCTATGGTCCGGAAGGAACAATTACGAGTGCACCTGCAAACACGAGCATCCTTCCAGTTGCTTTGTTTGAAGTTGAAAAAGATAAGCATGAGACTTTCGAAGGAACACCAGGTGAAGTAGATACTTTTGCTGCCGATATTGGCTTAAATGTTACCCTTAGCGTTATGGTTTACGCTATTTGCTTCCCAATGTTCGAAAAAGGAAGTGGTATATGGCACGATCCTACGTTCAGCGTGTTCATGGTTTTTGAAGCCACAGGTTTCTGGGCTTTAATTCTCTTGGTTGCTGGTGTAGGTTTACTTGGTGTTGCTACTATTTTAATTAAAAGGCGTAAAGATTCGAGATTTTAGGACTCAATCAAATTAAATACCACTCTTTTTTTTATTTTTTTATTTTTCTGGCTTTAATATCGTTAAGGATAATTTTAAATTCAGAGTTATCAAAATTATCTTATTCAATTATTATTAGAAAAAATAAGGTAAGACGTGAAATGTATACTAGTAAAAACAAACCATACCAAATTGACGAGAATAAGAGATGGTTTCAAAAGTGGTGGCCAAAAAGTGTGCCATACAACGCAGAGTTTGAAGAAAAATCCTTGAATGAGATGTTAGATGGTCAAGTTGAGAAGTATCCAGATCATAATCTAATATGGTTTCTCGACACGTGGGTAACTTATAAGCAATTTCAAGATTATGTTAAGCGGTTAGCTACTGCTTTAGTGGATTTAGGGATTAAGAAGGGTGACGTCGTAGCTATCCATCTACCAAATTGCATTCAATATATCGTGTCTTACTATGCTATTACGCGGATAGGAGCAATTGCCACTGGTATAAATCCAACATACCAGCCTATTGAAATTTTACATCAAATACATATTGTTAAACCTAAAATGCTAATTGCGTTGGATTCGTTATATGAATCTTACATCAGCCCCATAATTGGAAATACAGATATTGAAATTGTAGTTTATAGCAACCTTGTTGATTTAGTTCAGATGTTTGGAATTAAGAAAGTTCTTGGAAAGTTCTTAAAAAAAATTCCAACAGGAAAATGTGATTGCGAAGGAGCAATCAAATTCAAAGATCTTATGAAAACTGAACCAAGAGATGCCGATATAAACATAAATATTGACGCAAAAAAGGATGCGGCCACATTTATTATGACAGGAGGAACCACAGGTTTACCGAAAGCTGCAGTATTAACCCATTTTAATGTAGTATCGAATGCAGAACAATGCAAGCTGTGGTTAGGAGGGGAAATGCCAGATATAGGAAATATAGGCATACTCCCTTTATTCCATAGTTTTGCTCACACGATTGTCATGAACACTTCTATTGCAATAGGTGGTTGGATGATGCTCTTCCCATCACCACCATCTCAAGACGAGCTATGTGAGCTAATAGAGAAGCTACCATGTTCGGAAGGTTTGATATACGCGGGGGCAGAAATTTTGTTTATAAAGCTTGCCGAATTAAAAGATTTGAATAGAAGATATCCAGGAGTAATGGGAAAATTTAAATTATGTATTTCTAGCGCTGGACCTTTACATAAACAAGTGCGAGACGCGTTCGTTACAAACACGGGAGGGAGAATTGTGGAAGGATATGGATTAAGTGAAGCCAGTCCCGCTGTAAGTGCAGGCAATTTATTTGGGGAGAGTCCGGTTGAGGTAATAGGTATGCCTTTTCCAGGAACAGGATGGGGTATTTTTCACTCAGATGATTTTTCTAAAGGACCGATTTGTTTAGGAAATCCCGATGATACTAATTTTGGAGTTGAGCATACTGGAGAAATATGTATTTTTGGTCCTCAGATAATGAAAGGGTATTTGGACCAACCCGAGGAGACAGCTGAAACTTTAATTGAATACAACGGAAAAAAATGGTTGCTAACGGGTGATATTGGATTCATGAATGAGGATGGGACAATTGAAATTAGGGACCGTAAGAAACAATTAATTAAGTTCAAAGGTTTTTCAGTCTTTCCAAAAGAAGTAGAGGAACTCTTAATGAAACACCCGGATATCTTAGAAGTCGCTGTATCGGGTTTACCTGATGATCAGTCAGGAGAATTGATAAAAGCTTGGGTTTCGATAAGGGAAGACTCTGATTTATCACCACATTCGATCAAAGAATGGGCTAAAGAAAATATGGCTCATTATAAGGTACCTCAAAGTATTGCTATCATTGGGGATTTGCCAAAAAACATCATAGGGAAGGTTCAACGGCGTGCTCTCCAAATAAACGACCCTATCTGGAAAGAAAAATACGGTCAATAGCCACCACTTAAGAAGTCCTAAAAAACTAGAATTTATTTAATTGTTATAGATTTTTTAAATTTTGAATATTATTATGAAAAAATTCCTAAACTTACCATATTTATAGTAGTTTTATTAGATAGAATTAATATTCTATTCAACTAGAATAAATATTATTAAAAGTTTACATTTTTTTTAATAAGTTAACTAAATATCAATTTTGAGGATTGTTAGAAATTACTGAATTAAATATTTATATCTTAGAAAAAATAATTCACGAAATCGCTCCTGAACTAATTGATATTTATAACATACGGGAAGATGAATCAGAAGAACAACAGATAAAGACCGGACGCCTTCACGAGAATCGAATTTTAGGCATCATGCTTAAATTCTTTCTCGAGGGGAAAAAAAAAGTCACAACACGTGACGTAGAATTAGAGTATAAGAAATTTTTTAAAGATATCGCTCGGTCCACTATTTCTACCTATTTAAATATCCTAAAAAAAGAAAGGACACTATATAAAGAACGGGACGGAAGGTTGGTAAACTATATCCTTCATGAAGATCCACCTTACGAAACTAGTCCCTTTTGGTTCACACGATTGTTCTGTGTTGATCCCGCCTATTTTTACAGAGCCATATATTTCTCAAGTTTATACTCAATTGCAGAAATTATCGTGAAAAAATACATGAAAAAAGGTATCTTCAATGAAGTAGTCGAATCTTTTAGATACTTAATTGGTATTATAATACTATATATTCTTAAAAATAGAAGCTCGAAATGCGTTTTATGTCAGTTCGGCAAACAGGAGATATATAGAGATTTAATTGACGCTATAAATTCAGCATTAAAAGATAGAACCGATGTGTTACCCAGCGAGCTTCAAGAAATTCTAAAAAAGGACTACGCTGAAATACCCAATTTTGGAGGGTATCGTATTAGTGATGCAGAAGAAGAAATTGAAATTATCGAGCAGTTAATTAGGTATGCGAACCAATATAAAAAGGACATGGAGTATCAGACAATGGTGTTAAATCGGAGGATTAATACTAAAGAACCCGAAAAAATTACTGAAATCATAAATAGATAATATTGTTATAAGTAGTAGTGCTTTTTTTGCAAATAAATGATTTAATATGTAGAGTATAATTATTTAATCTCTATCTTGCGTCATTAAGCATTAATCTCGTTAATGCTTCAAAGGTTTTTTCTACATTTTCTCCAGTTTTAGAGCTTGTTTCAATAAAACCATTTGTATTTCTTGATTTTGCAATCTTAATACCTTCAGCAGATGCGACTTCTCTGCTTTCTACTAAATCTGCCTTTCCTCCGACAACTATAATGGGAAATATCTCTTCAGCTCTTATTTCCTTTCGTATAATGCTGAGCCAATCGTCAATGTGAGCAATTGAGGAAAAATTAGTAATATCGTATAAGAACAAACCACCACGAGCACCTCTCACATATGTGGGGAGTAAAAACCTAAACCTTTCTTCCCCTCCAAAATCCCAAATTTGTAATTTTACTTTTTGTTCGTCAACTGCTAGGCTTTTTACTTCAAAGTCAACTCCGATCGTCATGGTTTGATCTGATATAAATAAATTTGTTAAAAATCTTTGAGTTAGAGTTGTTTTCCCACAACCCGCATCCCCGAAAATTATTATTTTAAAGGTAGCATCGTACATTTTTGTTCATTTTTCTCCAAATAAAAGTATCATTCTTGATTGTTTTGTCTTTTCTATTAAATCGATGTGATAAGTATATATTTTAATATGATTTCAATTATAAATAATCGTTCTAGAATATATAAATAAATGTTTTAATGATTGTATTATTAAAAATTCTGATAACCTTAAAAATTTACTATAAGAATTGTTTTAAATAATTATCGAATTTGAAGATAAAATTATCTATTTTATGTGTCTCTTTAAGATGTTACTTGAAAAATAGAGAGTAAATTAGTATTGAGATAATATGAAAGGCGTATTTAATTGGTCAGATTATTATAAATCCAATCCAGAAAAAGTATCAGCATTAAAATCTGCTTTTAAGGCAAAGAAAATTTATGCAATGGGCTTAATGCCCGTAAGGGGTTCAAGTGGATTTCGAAAGTTAAATTACGAATATGCTGAGAAAGAATTGAATGTAAAAGAAGTCATGGATAAATTAGAAGAAAGCCATTTTAATGTCTTAGGACTTGTTATTAAAGATACGGACGGAGCGTGTATTTGGGATACGTCAGTTGGATGGAATCCCATCAATAGAGACATTTTAGGGGAATTCTGTGATGTGGGTAAAGATAGCAATATAAGGATAATGGTTTCGTTTACAAGTATGAACGATGCTTACCAAGGTGTTACCCACCCTGACCGTGTTAGCATACATGGGACAACGGGCAAAAAATCTGGAATTCACTACAAGAAAGGGGAAATATCGACCCACAACGAAGGTGAGATGAGAATTAATTTGCCTGAGGGTGTGTCATTTAAAGACTATAAAAAGAAAGTGCCCTTTCTTACTGAAAAGATTGATGAAAAGTTAGGAAAAGCAAGGGGAGCTAGAGGGGAAGGATATATCCCTACTACTAGTTTTATGTGCCCTAATAGCAAACATGTTAATTATCTTTTAGACCTAACAGAAGAAGTCGTAAAAAACTATTCGGTGAGTGGTTTCTTCGCTGATTATATTAGATATGATGGAGCTTTTACTGATTTATGCTGTTGTGATCGATGTATAGAGAAATTTAATAAAAATTATGGATTTAAAGCTAAAATATTAAAAAGCCATGAATGGTATGATTTTAAGTCTGATACGATAGCAAATTACGCCCGAAAGCTACAAACAGTCATAAAGAAGACAAATAAAGATTGTACTTCAGGATGGTTTTGTCTTCCTGGTCCTAAGAAGATGTTTTCTCAAAAAAGATTAGGGCAAGATTGGACACAATTATCTTCAATTTTAGATGTCGTATCTCCTATGGAATATCCCTATTTAATGGGAACGCGAAACGATGGATGGTATTGGGAGAAAGTTGGAAATCTTTTCTATTGGTATTTCAGAAGGAATATGAAGAAAAGAATTCACGAATTTAAAAGCCCTGTGTTAGCAGTTACAAATTCTGTCGAATGTAACCCAGAGGAAATGCTAAAACAAATGAGAGGGTTCAATTTTGGTTTAGGTATCGCTGTATTTAAATATTATGGAACAACAGCTGCCCAATGGATAGCGTTAAAGGAATATGCAGAAAAAGAAATTGGTTTACAGAATTTAAATTAGCACTAAGAAGAATTAATCAATTCGCTGTATCGAAAGCAATCAGTTGTATGGTCATTTACAACTCCAATAGCTTGTAAAAAGGAGTATATTATTGTCGATCCGACAAATTTAAATCCTCTTTTTTTCATATCTTTGCTAATTCTGTTTGAAAGTTCAGTGTTTGAAGGTAAATCTTCTAACTTTTTCCAAGAATTATGAACTGATGTATTATTCACAAAATCCCATACATATTTATTAAATGAACCAAATTCTTCTTGAATTTTAATAAAGGATTTAGCGTTTGTGATTACGGATTGAATCTTTAATCGATTTCGAATTATTCCTTCGTTTCGCATCAATTCCTCGATTTTGTTTTCTTTATATCCTATAATTTTATTATAGTTAAAATTATCAAACGCTTTTCTAAAATTGTCTCGTTTTTGAAGCACTGTGTTCCAGCTTAAACCAGCTTGCATTCCTTCCAAAATCAAGAGTTCGTAGAGCATTTTGTCATTATGTTGAGGTGTCCCCCATTCTTTATCATGATATTCCTTCATCAAATCATTATAATCTGCCCATTTGCATCTTTTCACCATCTTATAGTTTCTCCTTTTTCGGTACTTCCTTTTTTTTATAGGATCGATACAGTTACAGCCGCATTACAGACAATTATTTTATCAGTGGTATCCCCTAATTTTTTAACCATTATCCCTGTTGCAACTAAACCTCCTTTTTCTATCTCAATTGATTTGGAACCAAATGGAATCGCTTGTAAAATCTTTTCTCTTTTTACATTTTCGGGATAAGGTGCTCCAATCTTCACATGTACGATCATTTTTTGAAGATCGCTTGGTTCTTTTATACCACAAATCTCCAATAGACCTGTAAGGCAGTTATTTGAAATTGCGTTTTTAACTGCCTTTATTGCGGCATTAGTGCAATCATCATTATGTCCGTGTTGATCTACGCCTGATCCTATTTGTACTATAAACCTCTTCATAAGTGAACAATATTTTTTTTACTCTAAATCTTCCACTAATTTAAGAAATTCGGGGTATTTAATGGCGGTCCAGCTTTCTGCAAAAGCAGCTCCTGCAGTTCGAGAAAGTAAAGAAACTTTCGCTGCATCATGTTCGTTATCTGCTTCAAAAATATCTATAAAATCATATGGTCCTAATATTGCGTAATGAGCAATCCATTTAACATTCGGAACTTTTTCTTTGACTAATTTTAGATATTCTTCACCATGTTCCTTACGGTTTTTTACTAAATTTGGGTTTTGAAGTTTAGTTGCAAGAATATATATCGGCATAGAAAGAATTATGATATTTTAACTTATAAATTTCTTCTTAAAATTTTATATTTCATGGTTTAAAATAATATATAATAGACTTAACTCTTTTAAAGAAGTAGTAAAAAAAGAATTTAATAAAGAAGAAGGATTGAGTTGCAAACAAAAAAAGATTCTCCCTATGAAATTGACGAGAATTCATACCGTCGCTTCGATCAGAAGTATAATATGATTTATAGGAGATTATGGGATAAATCATTGCCTACTTATGGGAAAATGTTCGAGTATAATATAGACAATCATATTAACTCGGGTGAAGATGGGTATTCTCGTCTTGATTTTGCACTGGTTGCTGCAGGATGGACTGTTTACGAAAAATTTCCTTTTGCTTTCAGTTGGCATAGAGAAGAATTAATAGACATAGGATATGGTATAGACTGGATGAGAGAAAAGTATCCTGTTAAGGATTTAAAAGCATTTACTGAAAAGACGAAAAAAGCAGCTAAATTTTATGGAGCATCACTAGTTGGTATTGCAGATGTTAACGAAAGATGGATTTATAAAACTGGTTTTATAAGACCTGCATTAACCAGCGAAGCAGATTCAAAAGAAAGAATTAGAAAAGGTGATGCATCTAATTCTATATTAGAAAGCCCAATTAATTTACCAAAGGGGATAAATAAAGTTATTGTTATGGCGATCGAAATGGATCAAATAGCAATTTCTACTGCTCCTGCTCAACCAGCCTCGGCTGCAGCAGCCGTAGGTTATTCAAAAATGGCTTTTGCAATTGCCTGTTTAGGTGAATTTATCAGAAATTTAGGATATCGAGCGATCCAATGTGGTAACGATACTGCACTTAGTATACCCCTGGCAATTGATGCAGGTTTAGGAGCATTAGGTAGAAATGGATTGTTGCTTACACCAGAATATGGTCCAAGAGTTAGAATTTGTAAAGTTTTTACAGATATGCCTTTAATAACTGATGATTTGAACTTGGATTTTGTTAAAAAAGTTGAGAAATTCTGTAAAACTTGCTATAAATGCGCTGAAGCTTGTGAAACCGGCGCAATTACAAAAGAAATCGACCCGACTTTTGAACCAGCTACGATTTCTAACAATTCATGTGTTAAAAAGTACTATGTCGATGTAGAAAAGTGCTTTGATTTTTGGATCAAAAATTCAGGTGATTGTGGGAATTGTATTGCTGCTTGTCCTTTTTCCAACATTAAAAGGTTCAGTTCTTCTGCTGAATTCTGGAAATAAAATCAAACGATAATTATAAATTTGAAAACCTAAATTATTATTAATCAGAATTATTAAGAGAGGATTAAAATGAATAAGATTAAAGTAGGTATTATTGGGTCCGGTTTTATTGCTGACCATCATTGCTATTCATATTCCTTACTACCAAATGTAGAAATTGTGGGAATAGCGTCAAATAATAAAGATGAAGCCAATAGTTTAATGAAAAAATATCATATTATCAATAACTACTATAAGAATTATGAAGACTTACTAAAATTGGAATGTGATGCTATTTCTGCATGTGTTCCTAATAATTTGCATAAAGAAGTAACTTGTAATATCTTGAACTCAGGAAAACATGCACTCGTAGAGAAACCTTTAGCTAGAAACATTAAAGAAGCAGATGAAATGTTAGATGTAGAAAATTCTTCGAATAGAACAATTTTCTATTGCGAAAACAACATGTATGCTCCCTCATTTAGCAAGGTTAAGGAAATTATTAAGGAGGGCGCTCTAGGTGACATATATATGGGGAGAGGAAAAGAACAACATTCTGGACCACATTCTCGATGGTTTTACAAGTTAGAAGATTCTGGAGGTGGTGCGTTATTAGATTTAGGAATTCACGATATCGCGTGTTTAGTTTGGTATCTAGAATGTGAAGTTAAAGAAGTATTCTGTCAAATTAAGACAATTAAATCAGATCGAGGGGTTTTTGGAACTTGCGAAGTTGAGGATAACGCAATCGGGGTTCTATATTTTGAAAACGATGCTCAAGTAGTAATTGAAGAGTCGTGGACAGCTCCTGGAGGCTATGACATGCGATTTGAACTGTTTGGTACTGAAGGTCAAATCAAAGTTTCACCTACTTTTTCTAATTTATTAAATGTGTATAGTAAAAACGGGTATGGCTATGCTGTAGAAAAAGCTGAAACAACAAAAGGATGGACCTTTCCCGTTCCTACTGAGGCATGGTCTTTTGGTTATCCTCAAGAGATTGCTCACTTTATCGATTGTATATTATATAATCAAAAACCGCTTACTAATAGCAATTACGGTTATAAAATTTTAAATATTGTTGAAACGATGTATAAAAGTGCAATATCTAAAAAATTAGAAGAAGTGGTTTAATCTTACTTCTTAATCCTTCTCTTTTAAGGATTTGATAAAGTCTACAACATTATCCAATTGTTCTTTGTTAGCTAATAACATTTCCTGGGGGAATTCTATACTTCTTGAATAAATATCAGAAACAATTGGAAAATTTGTATTGTTACTTTTTTCTCCTCCCCAATTAGCCCGAGAATAATCAATTCTTTTTTTTAAATTAGTAGTTTTGAAGCAATCTAAACTATGTAAAGGGGGGTAACAATCATCAGTAGGGATCCCATTTCTATTTAATTTTTTATAAAATTCTGACTTCGTTATACCTCCAAACTCTTTAAGTTCAAATACTATAGGAAATACGTACCACCCTAAGCTGGTGGTTCCAGGTGTAGGTTTCATTGTTTTTATCCCATTAATCTCGTTTAGCTTTTTCATAAAGTATTGGGCATTTTCATTTCGTAGCTTATGTTGGTCTGGGAATTTTTTTAATTGAGCTCTTAAAACTGCTGCTTGGTATTCTGTCATTCTATAATTCGTTCCATATGAGAAATGCTTATAGAAATGTTGATTCTTTTTTCGCCCACAGTCAATATAAGAATAAATATTATCAGCTAATTCTTCAGAATTACAAATTATAGCTCCTCCTTCTCCACTTGTAAGAACTTTTGAAGCTTGAAAGCTAAATGTGCCAGCGTCCCCCCAATTCCCAACTTTTTTACCTTTAAAATCTGAACCATGAGCGTGAGCACAATCTTCGACAACTTTTAAATCGTAATTCAATGCCAACTCCATAAGATGCTCCATGTTAACCGGATTACCCCCTAAATGTACTGGAATAATTGCTTTAGTTCTTTCAGTTATAAGTTCTTCAACTTTATACACATCCATTACGAATGTATTGGGATTAATATCACAAAATATGGGAACGGCGTTTGTTGCTATAACTGCGGATGCAGATGCTACAAAAGTGTAATCAGAAACAATTACTTCGTCCCCTAATCCTACATCTAATGCCATGAGAGCGGCTTCTATTGCAACAGTTCCATTACATACTGCTACACAATATTCAGATCCTTGAAGCTGAGCAAAATCATCTTGAAACGCCCAAACATTATTACCTTGATGAGCACCAGGAGCACCACACCACCACTCTCCAGATTTTATAACTTCAGTCAATGCTTTTATCTCTTTATCATTATAGATAGGCCATTTAGGATAAAGTTTTCTAGCTTCTTGTTTAAATGACATTACTAAATCAACCGTCTTAATAATTCAATATCATAAATTTTATGAGTTAAACTAAATATATTTAACAAAACAGATAAAAGTTGCAATCAGCAATAATTAGAATTTTGGTATACTTTTAAAACATATAAAATGATAATAATCGATAAAAATAGAATCGCCGAATATTTAAGCGATTATCTCCCCAATTTTTCGAAACAGGAGATTAAAAATTTCATTGAAATACCCCCTCAAGATTTAAATTATAGTTATGCATTTCCATGTTTTCATCTTGCTAAAATTAAAAAGAAACCACCTCAGCAAATTGCCAAAGAATTAGAAGAACAGTTAGAATTACCTGAATACTTAAAAATTATAAAAGCAGATGGTCCATATATCAATTTCATAATAAAACCACAAGCGCTTCTTGAGCAGATTTTTACATTGAAAGAGAAATATGGAAGAATTTATGAAGAATTTGGGATAAATCAGATAATCCCTTCAAGAATAGTAATAGAATACCCCGCACCAAATACAAATAAGCCACTTCATTTTGGACACATCCGCAATATGTTAATAAGTCGCTCTCTTTCGAGTTGTTTAAAATATAAAGGTGATATTGTGTTCGATGTCAACTTAAACAACGATAGAGGTATCCATATATGTAAATCGATGTATGCTTACAAAAAATGGGGCAACAACAAGGAGCCAGACATCAAATCAGATCACTTCGTTGGAGAGTTCTATGTTAAATATGCTGAAATGGAAAAGAAGAACGGTAAAATTATAGAAGAAGTATACGATCTATTAAAATTGTGGGAAGATAACGATACTAATACTAGAGAACTTTGGAAAAAAATGAATTTTTGGGCACTTGAGGGGTTTAAGGAGACATACAAAGTATTGAACATTTCGTTCGAAAAAGAATATTTTGAGTCGGATATTTATTGGAAGGGTAAAGAAAAGGTTTTAGAGGGTTTAGAAAAGGGATTTTTTAATAAAACTGATGACGGAGCGATTATCGCTCATCTAAAAGAAAACTTTAACTTACCAGATAAGATTCTTATGAGAAAAGACGGAACCTCTTTATATATAACCCAGGATATCTACTTAGCTTATCAAAAAAAGAAAGATTTTGATTATGACAAATCGATATATGTAGTTGGAAACGAACAGGACCTCTACTTCAAGCAGTTATTTGCTGTTTTAGACATGATGGGTTTTAAAGAAGATAAATTTCATTTATCATATGGTATGGTTTATTTACCTGAAGGTAAAATGAAAAGTAGGGAAGGAACTATAGTTGATGCGGATGATATCATCGAAAAAATGCAAACTTTAGCCTTTAAGGAAGTAAATAAAAGATATCCTGATCTTACGGAAAAAACAAAAAAAGAAAGAGCTACCGCAATCGGATTGGCTGCATTATCTTTTTTTATACTTAAATTTAATCCAAAATCCGATTTTGTTTTCAATCCTAAAGAGAGCATCTCATTTGAAGGCGAAACAGGTCCTTACATTCAGTATTGTTATGCGAGAATTGAATCGATAATAGTTAAATCGAAAAAAAAAATCGATTTAAATGTAAATTGGGATTTAATCAACCACGAGAATGAGCTATCTTTGGTTAGGCAACTAAACTACTTCCCCGAAATCTTGAATTCAGTGAGAAAAAATTATACTATTCACCAGATTCCTCAGTATCTTTTAACTTTATGCCAAGCGTTCAATTCGTTTTATTCTTCTTGTCAGGTCTTATCTAGTGATGATGAATTAGAAAAAGCGAGATTATTGTTGATTAAATGCGTTCAAATCGTAATTGGGATTGGTTTGCATATCCTGGGTATAGATGTTTTGGAGCAAATGTAATTAATTAATAAAGAGGTATGAAAAGTGAATTTTTTTGATTCTGGAGAAATAATAGAAAATGATACGAATTTCGTCATTTTTGGAATTCCTTGGGATAACTTAACTTCTATTGAAAATACGAACTCTTCCAAATCACCTCAAAAAATACGGATAATTTCAGAACACTTAGCTTTAACAACAGAAATGGGATTTGAAATACCAAAATTAAAGTTTATAGACGCTGGGAATGTTGTGATTGATCCTAATAACATAAAAAAGAACATCCGAGAAATTGGTGATTTTGTAAAATCGTTATATGAGAAAAAAAAGGATATCATTCCAGTTATGGTTGGAGGTGATCACTTTTGTACCTATCCGGTTATAAAAGCAATAGGAGACTCTATTAGAAATCCAAAGAAGTTAGGAGTTCTTATCTTAGATGCCCATCTTGACTTGTATGAAAAATATCAAGAGAATGTCTATTCTCATGCAACTGTTTCCCACCTCATCCATAGTTTGGATTTTATCTCAAATAAAAACTTATTAATAATTGGTACAAGAGATGTTGATATTCCTGAGTTGAAAATCGCAAGAACTAACAATATAATCTATTTCAACTCTTATCTGCTTCACGATATAGGAGTTAATTCATTTACAGAGAAGATTATTGAATTTTTTGAAAAATCTGATATAGAGGACATATATATTTCGATTGATATCGATGTACTAGATCCATCTATAGCACCGGGAACAGGTTATGCTATTCCTGGAGGTTTTACTTATCGTGAAGTATGGAAAATCCTCAGAGAAGTCAGTAAAAATGTTAATATAATTGGTTTTGATATCGTTGAAGTTTCACCTTCCTTAGATTTACCAAATAATATAACTTTAAATGTGGCAGCAAAAATAATGGTAGAATTAATGTATTTTATTTTAAGCAGCAAATGAGTTGAAAAAAATGCCAGATGACGAATTGAAAAAGAAATTGAAAGAGGTAGAACAAATTGAGATAGACGAGAATGGAGACATTACTACATTTATTCAATCTTTAGGAAACACAGGTTTTAACGCAAAGAGATTAGCCGTTGCGTGCGAAATTTATAAGGAAATGATTAGAGATGGAGATTGTGTTAAATTTTTTGGGCTTGCTGGGGCATTAGTGCCAGCAGGGATGCAGAAAGTTATTCACGATTTTATAGAAGAAGGATTTATTGATATACTTGTTACTACAGGTGCTTCCTTGACTCACGATATAGCTGAAACTCTTGGTTTTCACCATTTACAAGGAGAACTAAACATTAAAGATGTTAATGATTCTGAGTTGCACAACCAATCCCTTAATAGAATCTACGATGTATACTTACCAAATAAAGTGTACGAGGGTATCGAAGATTTTGTATCCCAGCTAAAAATTCCTAGTAATGATATGTCCGTTAGTTCTTTTTTAAAGTACCTTGGGGATAATCTACCCTCAGATAATAAATCTATTTTAAAGATATGTGCAGAAAAAAATATTCCAATTTTTTGTCCTGCATTTACTGACTCTGGTTTAGCACTTCAACTAGGTTTCCACTTTCAAAATTTAAACCTTAATCACTTTAAAGACATGCTTAATATGGTTAACTTGGCTTGGGATGCAAAGCATGCTGGCATTTGCATTGTTGGTGGGGGTGTGCCTAAAAATTTTATTATGCAATCGCTTCAATTCTGCCCGAACTCTGCACAATATGCGATTCAGATAACTATGGATCGTCCAGAACAGGGTGGTCTTAGTGGAGCGACTTTACACGAAGCTATTTCTTGGGGAAAAGTAAATCAAAACGCAAAATTCTCTACGATTATTTCAGATGCAACTATAGCTCTACCTTTGATATTATGGTTTTTAAAAAAAAGTTCTTTTTAAAATTTATTCTTTAGTTCAAATAAATAGAATTAATAATTTTAATAAAACAAACCGTCTAACTTTTGATCAATTTTTTTTGTATTCGATCCGAAAATTTCATCCAGGTTTTTTTTAAAAAATCTGAACTGAGATACCTCAGATAAATTTTTACCTTCGTTCTGTGTTTTAAAATTCTCCGCAACCTTAACTAATAGGGGATTGACTAATTTGTTCACATATTTGTCAATCTTTTTCTGTTTATCTATAATAGCATATGAAATTAATAATTCAGGGTCAATGCTGTCGTCTGCTAAGATGCTTGCGTTTATAAACGCGATTGTAAATCTATTACCTTGAAAGTACTCGACAGATCCCGTAGAGAATGCGGTTTCAGCAAAATTTAAGAGTGCTGTGAGCAAACCGCTTCTTAAATCAGCATCAATTTTTCCTAAACTAGTTTTATGGTAACTTCTCTTTACTAAAGTAAATCCCCTAAATAATAAACCTACTTCTCGAATTACCATAATTCTAAGTTACCTTTTATTATAGCTGCGATATACTTTGGTCTCATTAAGAATTCAACCTATTGATATTTAATTTAAAACAATTCTTTGTAATAAATCTAATGCTGTTAAAGATATTTTTTCATGTTTTAGGCTTGTCATCAGAACTGTTAGAGTATATAGAAGAAAACCAAAAATATCATTTTGGCATTTTTGTTAAGATGTTTAAAATTAATATTAGAAAAAAAATTAATTGAAATATGGTAGAATTAGAAAAAATTAAGTTATGTGCCAAAAATATTGTAAAAGCTATTAATATTCAAAAAAAAGGGGAAAATGTCCTAGTAAAGGGTGGTACTTATAGTCAAGATTTACTGGAAGAAATTGCCCTGAGTGTCTATAGAAACAATGGGATTCCCGTTATTATATCAAACAGCGATAATTACATAAATACAATATACCAGGATGACAGTATTAAAAGTGATATTCTTGAAATTTCACCTCTACATTACCGAAAATTAATCGAAAATATCGACGCGTACATTGTAATAGAACTCTACGAAGACCCTGGTGTTTTAAGTAACGCCCCTAGAGAAAAGCTCAATGCAAAAATTAAGCATGATGCACCTGTGAAGGATATATTGTATGGAGCTAAAGAAGAATACGCGCCAGGGAAAAAGTGGTGCTATGCGGGATGGCCCTCGAGGAAAGCCGCCAAATATTATAATATTGAATACGATTTATTAGAAAAATTCATAGTAGGTGGAATCAGCGTTCCTCAAAATAAAATGGATGAAATTACGAAAAATTTAGGAAGCTTCTTTGAAAATGCAAAAAATGTATATGTTTCAGATGATCTTGGGACGGACTTTATGGTAACAATTCAAGATCGGCCTATGATTTTAGATAACGGATTACTTACCGATGATCAAATAGCATTAGGATTACTAGGAGGAAATTTACCAGCAGGAGAAGTGTTTTTCCCTCCCCACGAGAAAATTGGCGAAGGTACTCTTTTCTGTCCCCTAACTAGAGACAGAATGAATAATAAGATCATTAAAAACACTCATTTAAGATTTAAGGAGGGAAAATTGTTAATCGATGAAGTTACATCTGATGAGAATCAAAGTGATTTAATTAATACATTTAAAGAAAGCGAAAAAATTGATAAGGAGAAGAATTTACCAGAGTTAAGAACTTATAATGTTGCAGAATTAGGTATTGGATGCAATCCAGAAATAACAAAAGCAATTGGTTATATTCTAACGGACGAGAAGATCAATGGAAGCGTACATTTAGCTTTTGGTTCAAATAAAATGATGGGAGGCACTTCGGTTTCACAAATTCATTGGGATTTTGTTACGACTCCTCAGGTTAATATTACTGTTGAATACAAAAATGGAACAAAAAAACTAATAATGGAAAAAGGCAAATTAATTTAATTATCAGCATTGTTTACACTTTTAAAAGAAATATAAAGGCTTTTCAATAGTAAAGGAAGTTGTAATAGAGTTAATTAAACCAATATTATTAAACCATATAATCAGTATAGGAAAAAAACTATTAATTAAATTCTTTAATTTGTTTGATTTTATTTACCAATACGAGAATTAACTGAATTCCACAAGAAAAGGCAAGTAAGATTGAAGAGAAAAAAATCAACATTTCCACGCTAATAAGAGCAGATAACGATGTTCCTATAGGAACAAAAACAATACTAGCGATTGATTGGCACGTTAATAATATCTGAAACACAAAAGTTTTATATCGCTTATTCACTGAAATAGTTTGAGCAATAGATGCATACATATAATTAGCTATAAAACCTACAAATGCAAGACCACATTGAAGCACTAAAAACACTGGGAAATTTGAGAACGGTAAGAGAACAAGGAAAAATAAATAGAAGCAACAAAAAATAAAGAGAAGAAAAATATTACTTACCCTTTTAGCGATTCTTGAAGCAAAGTAATATCCAAGAAGTGCAGATATTGTGATTATATAAGAAAACCCTAAGAAAAATCTTAACGAACGTTCATTATATCTCGTTAAAACCCACGATCTAACTAACGATAAAAAGATTAAATCTGAAGACGCTAAAAAGAAAGCAAAATATAAGAAAACGACAAACCACAAAACCCTTTTTTGGTTTTTCTTGTTATTTTTGCTTTCAATATTGTTATTACTTCTTTTTAAATTTTGATCACTGAATATAGTGTTATTTCTCAAAAACAGAACTATAGAGAGCAATGGTAACGTTAACATCCAACCAATCGCGAAGAACAATTCCCATTGTAGTAAAGAGTAAACATCTTTAATAACAAAATCGAAAGCCAAAGATACTAAAAGAAAACTAACCGTTCTTGTCCCATTTACGATTAATATTATATGGTCTTTAATTTTTGGCGATTCTACGCTAAGTGTGAGGAAAACTTTACTCATAATTGTACGAATAAACATCCTGCTAAGAAAATAAACTCCCAAAAAAATTCCATACAATAATAGGATGTTTTTATTAATAAGAAAGTTTAAGAAGCACGAACATAACAAAATAACGCAAAAAAACACAAAGATTTTATAATTTCGTTCAGATTTTATATAAGCATCAAAAATGTAGGCAAAAATAGGTGTTATTATTAAGGACAAATACCCAAAAAATTGGATGAATGCTAAATTGTTTCGATTAACAGCCAAAATATCGTAATAAAACAACGGAATGTATAAAACAAAATACGCTTCAAACACTCCCAATGTGAAATATACTAAGAAAAAAATTCCATAAATCCTTTTAACATTCATCTAAAGGACCTTCACATTTTATTTCTAACCAAAATAGAAATCTACATTATTTTTAGGATTTCGATATTTAAAGAAAAAGGTTTTATTAACGATTAATACATCATTTTTATGCTTCTTTTAACGCTTTAAATCTTTTATTCCTCTCTACCCCACAATTAAGAAGATAGTATAAGTGTCGATGAGTTATTTTATGAAATTCTGTAAAAGTAAGAGGATTTTTTCCAATATTTTAACCTTAAAAGTTATCCGATCTACATCAAAATGATGTTTGTCCACGAAAGTTTTATCAAAAGTTGAAATCCCTATATATACTAACCCCACAGGCTTCTCAGGCGTACCCCCCGTAGGTCCTGCGATGCCAGTAATCCCAATTCCTATGTCAACATTGGAGAGGACTCTAATATTATTCGCCAATTGTTTTGCTACCGTTTCCGATACTGCTCCGTGCTGATTTATAGTTTTAGGATCAATATTCAATAGTGCAACTTTAGACATATTGCTGTAACATATTATTCCCCTCTCAAAAACTTTAGAGGCTCCAGAAATATTGGTAAACATATTCGAAATATACCCTCCTGTACAGGATTCTGCAATGGCCAAGGTGATTTTACTACTTGTAAATTTTGTAATAATCTCTTTGATTTTTTCTAAAAATTCCATTAGTAATCTATCACATTTTAACTTATAGCAATTTATTCAATAATAAAAAGCAATATAAATAAAAAGTACTATTTATAATTTATATTCTATAGAAGTAAAAGAAATTACAAAGACATTCAAGTTAATACTATGATGTGATTTTATGAATGAAAGTGACGAGAGGAAGGATTTCGTTTTCAAAATAACAGTAATTGGAGATGGTGGAGTGGGGAAAACATCCTTAATAAAAAAATATACTAAAGGGAGTTTTAAGAAAGAATACATTAAGACTTTAGGAGCACAGTTCTCTAAATATGATGAAAAAATAGAAGATAGTGGAGTAAAATTATTTTTTTGGGACATTGCTGGTCAAGCTGAATTCTCATTTATGAGACCTACTTTTTACAAGGGTAGTAAAGCCGCAATTATAGTTTTTTCTCATGCTTCAAAAGAATTTGATGATAGTTTTAAGCATATTTCAGAATGGCATGAAGATATTATGAAATATTGTGGAAACATTCCAATTGTGTTATTTGGAAATAAAATTGATTTAGTGAATGACGAAGAACTAGATGATAGTAATATAAAAGAAATTGTTGATAGAAGAGAATTTCTAGGTTACTACAAAACGAGCGCAAAAACAGGTAATGGTGTGTATAAAGCGTTCCAAGCAATAATTAAAGACCTTTATGAAAGATACAAGGATGTATGAAGTGAAAAAAAGATTTGCAGGCACATATAGGGTGATGTATGTTAGAAAAGTTTCAGCAAGGTTATCCGAAAATTTTATTTTTTTCATCTTCCCATTGCGGTCCGTGCCTTCCAATTGAGCAGATGTTAAAAAGAATAAATATTTCTATGTTTGGAAAAAAATTGTATATAGAAAAAATAGATGTAGAAAAAAATTACCAATTAACGAGTGAATATAAGATTACCTCATTACCTACAATTATTGTGGCAGATAGGAGGTTATCTGTAAATATTCAAGAGGAAGACATCATAGATGCAATATTATATGGGTTTATTTCCTCCGTAAAATTATAATCATAAATATTTAGACCGAGAGTGAGGATAAAAAAATGGATAGACAATTGCTATCAAAAATTTTAGTACAAATGAGAAAAAATTTGAAAATTGGAAAAGAGATTGGAGATATGAAAGTAGGAGCTTTGTTGGCTCTAGGTCATCAGTTAGAAGCTATATTCTACTATTTAGGCCACGAATTAGGAACAATTTTAAAAGTCAAACAAATTGATGATGCAAAAAACATTCCTGCTGCTTTAAAAGAAATAATCTCAGAATTTAACTTAGGTGAGGTAGAGATTACAGAAAGTACCGAAGAAATTGTGCAATTAAAACTTAAAGGGCATTCTTCAATAAAGGACCTCATTAATAGAGGGATAAAGACAGAAGGAAGCTTTTGTTCATTCGAAGCAGGTTTATTGGCAGGACTCGTTGAAAAAATGACAGATAATCATTGTTTTGCACAAGAGGTAGATTGTAGCTTACAATCAGGTAAAGATCATTGTGAATTTATGATTGTGTTTCAAAAAGACTAATTTTTAGGCCCTTATCTTTCAATAATTTCCAATCCAAATTAGATGTTTTAAAAATAGATAAGCCTTAGCAATTAAGTAATAATGGCATTTATACTCTTTTTTTGGATTAAAATATTGGTAACTTAAGAAATTAACTATTACAGCTTTAAAATGAGTGAGAATCCTTAAAAAAAATAAAAGTAATTAAATAAATATAATTAAATAAAAGTAATATCTTGATAGTCGGTATCTCCTAATTCTTTTTTCGCTACACCTAATTCGCGTACTTGCACATTTAACCTCTTCACTGCTTCTCTAACGATTTCTTTTTTCTTAGCTCCAGTACAAACTATCCTACCTGTGCTGAAAATTAAAAAAACCGTTTTAGGATCTTGCATTCTATAGATCAGACCGGGAAATACTTCTGGTTCGTACATAGCGAATTCCATAACGATAGCTGCCATATTTAAATCTATATTGGTGTGTAAATCTCCACTTGCAACAATATTTTGAATGGTAATTTCGGGATTGGATACTTTTATCCCTGCTTTTCTTATATTTTTTACAACTTTTTCTACTACTCGGTCGGCTTCAGATGCTTTTCTTAAACCCGTAACCACCATTTTACCGGTCGAAAAAATTAAAATTGTAGCCTTTGGTTTCTCAATTCTCATAACTAAACCAGGAAATCTTTCGGGATTATATTCCACATCTGCATGTTTACGAGCGATTTGATTTAAATCGATTTTTTCTGTGATTTCAACGACGACAGTCGCAACTACATTCTCAATTTTATAATCTAGACCTTCTTTATCATCAACTTCTTCTTCCTCGTCATTGACTTCATCTTCCTCGTCATTGACTTCATCTTCCTCGTCATCGATTTCTTCTTCCTCAATTTTTACTTCTTTTTTTGCCATATTACATCAAACTTAATAAATATGATTTTAACTAATTAAGAAAATTAAATTCTTTTAAAAAGGGTATTTCTTTATAAATGATTTTTTATTTATAAAGGCATTTATAAATGACTGTAGGAATTAGTTGTTTTTATTAAAAATAGTAACGAAATTTATTGACCTAAAAGTTAAAAGGTTTATGTTATAAACTCTTATCAAGAATTGTCTTTAGAACCCTTAAAAATGCTTCTTCGACATTCGCACCTGTTTTTGCAGAGGTGGATATATATTTCATGTTAAAACTTTTTGCTAATTCCAAAGCTTCACTTTCTTCTATTTTAATATTATTAGCTAAATCGTTCTTATTCCCAATTAGAAGCAGAGGTTCGTCTCCCCTCGCATCCTTGAAATCTTGAATCCAATCGTAAAGTTTTTCAAAAGAACTTCTTTTAGTGCAATCGTAAACAATTAAAGCCCCATTAGCACCTTCTAAATACAACTTACGAAGAGTTCTAAAACTTTCTTGGCCCCCTAAATCCCAGATTTGTGCAGAGACCTCCCCATATTCTTCAATTTTCATATCTTTCTTTAAAAGGTTTACACCAAGAGTGCTTTTGTAATTTCCTCTAAAGCTATTTTCGATAAATCGATACACTAATGAAGTTTTACCAACATTAGCTTCACCGAGTAAACATATCTTCACAATATAATTCGGTTCGATGGTCATAATTGTTCAGTTTAACAATTAACTTGTATTACATTCATAATAATAATTATCATTTTTAATAATTTTGTCTTAACTTAAGGATCTATATTTATATTTAAATGGTATTTTTAAATCTATTAATAAGATTTAAGGCAGATTTGATTGAGTGTCTATTTTTTGAGATATAGCATTTATAGAATTTATATATTCAGAGTAAAGATTTGGTATAAGGTTGTTGATCCTAGCTTTACTATAAGCGAATAGAAACAATTGCATTAAAGTTACATCATTATTAATCTCGTAAATATCTCTACCTAAACTGAAAAGCTCACTATTTTGATCGATAAAATTACAAAGTATGTATCTATTTTCGGTCTCAAAGTCTAACTCATTTAACAGTCCGTATAATCTTAAAATTAAAGGTCCTCTGTGTGTAATCTTACTATTGCTGATATTATGAAATAATTGGAGAAATTTGTTCCTCTTTAAAGACAATGACATAATCTATAATATCGAAATATTATTTATCATCTGTAATAATATCCCGGTAATATCTTACATAATTATCCTCATAAATATTTAAAAAGAGTATTCAAATCCTTTAAAATTATGTTGAGCCTCTCTGTATTCATATTCTGTCTTTTCAACTTCAGCAGTATCAGGTCCTATTTTAGCAAACTTTAGTAATTCTTTTAATTTATCACTAGGACCTTCAGTTTCTATGTATACGCTTCCATCGGGCATATTTTTTACAAATCCCGTTAACCCTAATTTACGAGCTACTTTACGCGTAGAGTAGCGAAAAAAAACTCCTTGAACAATCCCATATACATGGATTATAAGTTTCTTCATAAAAATAAAGAATTTTATTGTTAATTTTCAGTAATTTTTTTCATTATTTCTATGTTTTCATCAAGGGTTTCCTTAGTTATTTTAGGATGGATATCTAAAGCAAATATTTCTTGAGTTACTTTCTCTACTATTGGTAAATAGACTTCAGTATAATTTATTTCTTTATTATAGAAAGGGCAGGACCAAGGACATCCTTTTGAGTACGCAATTTTTTCTTGGAATAATTTTGTTTTATAAAGAGGTTTTGGATATAGTACTTTACTTCTTGGAAACTGGTTTAGGAATTGAGCTTTTGTAATTCCTAAAACATCAGGATTTAGCCTTCCAATCCAATAATTAAACGCAGGTTCACAATATTCAGGAATAAAAGGAGGATTAATGCCTTTCAAATTGGAAGTTGCATCTGAGAGATATTTTGCGTTTTTATTCCTGATTCTGATAAAATTTTCTATTTTTTTTAGTTGGACTCTACCAATAGCGCCTTGAATTTCAGTCATTCTATAGTTGTATCCTAATCTATTATACACATACCATTCTGGTTCACCATGATGTCTGAGTAATCGACATTGTTCAGCTAATTCGTCATCATTAGTAGTAATCATTCCACCTTCTCCCGTGGTTATATTCTTAGAGGGGTAAAAACTAAAACAACCGAGATGCCCTATAGAACCAACCTTTTTATTATAGCATCGCGTTCCAATAGATTGTGCAGCATCCTCTATAACATATATTCCACTATCGCTTGCAATATCCATAAGTTCGCTCATATCCGCACAAATTCCTGCTAAATGAACAGGGAGGATTGCTTTCGTTTTCTCAGTAATTTTATTCCTAACAGAGTTGGGATCTAAAGTATAAGATTTATCGTCAATATCTGCAAAAATAGGTATAGCATTATTATGTAGTATTGAAGTTGCACTTGCGATGAATGTAAAGGGTGGGACAATAACCTCGTCTCCAGGACCAATATTTAACGCCGCAATAGCTATGTGAAGTGCTGCTGTACCAGTATTGACTGCTATAGCATGCTTTATACCGATATAGCGCGCGAATTCCTCTTCGAATTTACTAACAAACTCACCATGTAATAGTGTTAGCATCTGAGATTTCATTACTTTTAGAACTTCTTGCTCCTCTTCTTCTGAAAGGTTCATTATCAATTCAGCTACTATTAAAAATTAAAATTATAAATTAATAATACTAAAAATAATGACCATTTTAATAATGTAATTCTTTATAGAACAGCTATTCAAGATATTCAGATAATAAGATAATATGTATCCTTTTTGTCATTATATCCAATAATCTTATTCTTTGTAAGAGTAGTTAAGACTTTATCGAGCCAATTTTTGCTAGTATCAATCGATTTATGTAGTTCTTTATACTTCATCTCGTTTTTTACGGCTAATAAGAATTGGATTTTACTTTTTACTTTGAGATGGTCTGCTTTAGCTATCTTCTCAAACCGTTTTTTCAAGTCATACTCCATTGTTTTGAGTTGAGCAACTTGATTACTTAGTTTCCCTATTACTTCATCTCTTGTTCTGAATACTTTTAAAGATAAGTTATAGATTCTTTCCAAGTGTTTTTTAAGGTCATTTTCGTTTAGTTCTAACTCAAGCTCTTTTTTAAATTCATCTAATATAACAGTATAATCTGAACCATCATCGTATTTATCTAATACTAATACGATGATAATTTCCCTATTTTCGTTATAATAGGAAATTGAGTTCCAATTTTTTTCTTCAATAGTAATGTATGATTCAATAAAATTATGTGAAATTTGGATTTGTTGCACTACATTATCCAGAATCTCTAAATCTTCCGGAAACCTCATGTATATATTTCCACCAAGAACCTCATCCCACTTAATCAAACAAATACCTAGAGGAAAAGTAACTCACCAGAAAAACTTAACACTTCCTTTAAAAATTATAAAAGTTTTTATTAATAAATTTAATTTTTAGTAGATTAATTTGGTAAACACAAAAAATCTAATGTGGATTTTTAGATTTTCTTTTAATAAGGATAAAATGCGATAGTTTTGCCAAAAAAAATAAATAGTTGAAAAATTATCTTACAAATAGTGATTCTGCTATGTCCTTTTATTATGTGTATATTTTAGAAACGATTACGAAGAATAATAAAAAGAGATTCTACACGGGGTATACGAATAATCTACAAAGAAGGTTAGAAGAACATAAAAAGGGGACCGGTGCTAAATTTTGTCGAGGTAAAAAGAGTATCAGACTTAAGTATTTTGAAACATTTCTAAAGAGAAGTACTGCTATGAAGCGAGAGTTAGAAATCAAGACATATTCTAGGAAAGAGAAAATTCAGCTTATAAGAACTTTCAATGAAGAGGAGCTAATTGAATATTAAAAAAAAATTTCTCATTATATTAGTGGGATTACCCGCATCGGGAAAAACCACTTTCGCTAATATTTTAAAAAAAAAATTAAATCTCTACTTTCAATCTGAGGTTAAAATTATCGATCCAGACTTATTAAGAGATACGACATCACTGAAAATTTTTGATTTTCAAAATGAACCTCATATAAGAGAAGAAACGCTTGAAAAGGTGAGAAAATATCTCAAAAAAGGTTTGATAGTTATTAGTGACGATTTGAACTACTACACAAGTATGAGACATGATTTGAAATCAATTGCTGATGACTTAGGTACAAATTTTTACATAATTCATATATCAACATCTCTTGAACTATGTTTGAAACGCAATGAGAAAAGGGGTAAACCTATCCCTAATAAGGTAATTCAAAAGATTCACAATAAATTTGATAATTTTGAAAAATATAGATGGGATTACCCATTAAAAACTTATAATTCAACTCAATCTAGTGATCCAGTCAAATTTATAGAAGAGCTAATAAACGAAATAGCAGAAGATCAAAAAAAAATTGAAGATAAAACAATTGTAAAAAAGTCACTTCATTCCTCGAACTTAGAAGCTTTAGACCTTATTACCCGAAAATATGTGGGAAGGCTTTTAGATGTTCCTCAAAATCGCTCTCACAAAGATGATATATTAAAATTTAGGAGATTCTATATTAAAAAAAAAACGGAAAATTTGTCTGAGACTAATGCAATTCTTGAGGATTTTAAAAGATATTTAGCAAAAAATCTAAAAATTAATCTAATTTGAAACTGTAGTTTATTACTCTGGTTTTGATGAATTGAGACAAATCTAAAATTAGTTTATTTTTATTAGACAAAGTCTAAAATATAAGTGTAATTACCTATGAATCCCATTTATTTATTCACCAAATAAGAAATTATAACTTTAAATAATGGTTTGTCGAACTAACATGACTCGCTATATTAAATAATACAAAAGAAAATAAAGTACCATTATTTTCTTTAAAATAGCAAAATAAAAAAGAAGATTTCTAATAAAATGAATAACGAAGGAATGCCTAAATCAGCAAATCTAAGAATTGAAAGATTAGATTCTAGTCGCAGCGGAAGAAGTTTATGTTATGTAGACCAATCAATTATGGAAAGATTAAGATTATCTACTGGTGATATTATAGAAATAGTTGGGAGGAAAAGAACTGCGGGTATTATTGTGGCGAGTTTTGCAGATAAAGGAAAGGATATTATAAGAATAGACGGAATACAAAGATTAAACCTTGGATCTACAATTGGTGAATATGTTACTATTCAATACATTAACGCAGAACCCGCGAAAGAAATTGAACTCGCACCGACTAAGGATATTTATGACATTAAAAAGCAAGCAGATGCCATAAAGGGGAAACTAATTGATAAACCCGTAATGGCGGGAGATTTGATAGATATTCCCGGAGCTTTTATTAAATCGGATGACGGAAACAATCCCATGAATGGATTTATGAGAATGCTTAATATGGGAGGAACTCCGAAGAGAGCAACTTTAGGACCATTAAGATTAGTAGTGCTTAATACTAGACCAATCGACAAGGTAGTTAGATTTACTCGAGAAACAAGGATAAAAATCAATAAAAAAGTCGCACTTCTAAATATTTCTGGGGAAATTATTACATACGATGATGTTGGAGGTTTAACTGATGAAATTCAAAGGATTAGAGAAGTAGTTGAATTACCAATAAGACATCCCGAATTATTCCGAAGATTGAATATTGAACCCCCAAAAGGAGTTCTGTTTTATGGGCCTCCCGGTACAGGAAAAACTCTGATGGCAAAGGCGGTCTCTCAAGAAGCAAACGCTCATTTCATTACTATTAATGGTCCTGAGATAATGAGTAAATTTTACGGTGATAGCGAGAGAAATTTGAAAAATATTTTTAACGAGGCTGAAAAACACGCACCTACAATAATTTTTATCGATGAACTTGACGCAATAGCCCCTAAAAGAAGTGAAGTCACAGGTGAAGTTGAAAGGCGAGTAGTCTCTCAATTACTTACGCTTCTTGACGGAATGAAAGGAAGAGAGGGAGTGATCGTGATTGGAGCCACAAATAGAGTAGACGCTATTGATCAAGCCCTAAGAAGACCAGGAAGATTTGATACCGAAATACGATTCGGAGTTCCAAATAAGAGCGCCAGAAATGAAATTTTTAAAATTCACACTCGAGGAATGCCAGTTGCAGATGATGTGGATATAGAATACTATTCTGAGAATACTCACGGTTTTGTTGGAGCAGATATCATGGCTTTTACTCGAGAAGCCGCTATGGATGCTATTAGAGATATTTTACCTGAAATTAATATTGACGAACCGATACCAATTGAGATCATTCAAAAATTATTTGTTAAAGATAAAAATTTTCTAAAAGCATTCAAAGAAATAAAACCGTCTGCCTTAAGAGAGTATCTTAGAGATATTCCTGAAGTTTCATGGGATGACATTGGTGGATTGGATGAAATAAAACAAGAGTTAAAGGAAGCCGTTGAATGGCCAATAATACATCCAAAACTGTTCAAAAAAGCAGGAATTCGTCCTATTGGAGGAGTTCTACTTTTTGGTCCTCCGGGTTGTGGAAAAACACTCTTAGCAGAGGCTATAGCGAGCGAAACAAAGTCAAATTTTATAACCGTTAAAGGTCCAGAATTAATGTCAAAGTGGGTTGGTGAATCTGAAAAAAATATAAGGAGTATTTTCGCAAAAGCCAGAGAATTAGCCCCTTCTATTATATACTTCGATGAAATTGAAGCACTTACTACTAATCGCGGAGGATGGAAAGGATCAGCGGTTTACGACACTATAATAACCCAATTATTAACTGAAATGGATGGGATCGAAAATAATAGCGGGATAGTTATTGTAGCTAGTACTAATCGCCCTGATTTGGTTGATCCCGCACTTCTACGACCTGGAAGAATTGACAAAATATTATATGTAGTAGCACCTGATTACGAAGGGAGAATCAAAATATTAAACGTTCATACCAAAAATATGCCACTGAAAGAAGGTATTTCTTTGAAAAACATAGCTTTAATGACTGAAGGGTATAGTGGGGCAGATTTAGAAAACCTGTGTAGAGAAGCAGGTATGCAAGCGATAAGAGAAAAGCTGGATGATTTTGATGTTGTAGAATTTAAACATTTTGAGTTCGCACTTTCAAAGGTAGGATCAACGTTACAAAAAGACACTCTTGACAAATACGAGACTTTAGCAAAACAACTTGCTCAAGACCAAAAAGTTAAAGAAAGCGACTCCAATTTGTATAAATAAGGAACAATTTCGCATTGAAAATAGAAAATGTAGTAAAAATCCTTTTATTTTTTACATTTCATTACTACTATATTTTTAATTCTAATTGATCTCTTTTGCTTCCTTTCCTATTTGAATTACTTTTTTTTTATGTGGATAGTAACAGTTATAACATAACGAGATTACATAATAACCATTAAGCAAAAAATGTAACAACAAGAGTATTGAAATGAAAATGAGTGAAATTGAGATAAATTGGGAAGGACACGTAAAAAAATATCAAGCAGCAATGGAAGAACTTAATTTAGATTTTTGTGTTCTTACTCGAGTTAAGTCAATTACCTATTTAACGGGATGTTTTGTTCCTTGGAAAAGTGCGATTTTTTTACCGAAAGAGGGAGCTGGTGAACCTTCACTATTTACTGTCCTTTTAGATGTAGAACGGGTCAAAGCGGAGGGTCACTTAAAAAATGTGAGTGGTTGGGGCCCAATGAAAGGATTCTTCTGGGAGAAAAAAATTCAATCAGCCGCAAAAAAAGCGGGGTTATACAATCCAAAAGGACCTCCTCCTCGAATTGGAGTAGAACTGGGTTTGGATATTTGTGTTACGGGACAAATGTTATCTTATACGGAAGCAGAATTACTTAAGCAAAATTTTCCTGGATGTGAATTTGTCGATTTCAATGAGAAGACTGAGAGAATTCAATTTATTAAAGAACCCGAAGAAATTGCGATGTTAAGGAAAGCGAGCGAAATCACTGATATTGGCCAGTTAGCGGTGAAAAATGCGTTAATCGAACGATCTGAGAGAAAAATCTTTACCGAGAACGAGATTGCAGGTATTGGAACCCTTGCAATGAGAAAAGCAGGTAGTAATTATGAATGGACATTCACTGGAAGCCAAGAAATAGGTTCAGGGTACCGCGCGAGTTATACGTTTAATGGGTGCACCCCTGCTACTAACAAAGAAGTAAAAGAAGGAGAATCTTTACTCGTAGATTTGCACAGCGAATATGGATGCTATTTAGGTGATTTAAGCCATAATTATATTCTTGGACATTGTCCTTCTGAGCTTAAAAAATTTAACGATGTTTACGAACAATTATGTTACGCACTTATTGATACCATGTATCCTGGAACTACATTTGAAGAGTGTTACCAAGCAGTTAGAAAAGTAGCTGATAAAGAAGGATACGCTAACGATTTATTCTTCGGTTTAGGTCATGGGATTGGTCTCATAGGAAACGAATCATGGCCAGTAGTCGTACCAGGGAAAGAATGGGGTCCCATGATTTTTGAAGAGAACATGGTTGAGATAGCTGCTGTAGTTTTCAACCGTCCAGGACTTGGAGGCTTAAGGTTAGAATCACCAACATTGGTTACGAAAAATGGTGCAGAAGTTCTTCCTAAAACTCCTTTTGAAGTGGATTATGTATAATTTTTTTTTTCTTTAAAAAATAAAATTTGAGATATTGTAAACTGAGTTTAACTATGCGACTCACGAAACAATTAAAAGAAGAAACCCTATCAATTTTAAAGAATATCGTTCAGATTCCCTCAGAGAACCCGCCGGGTATTACTAAAGATATAGTGGACTATTTAATTTTAAATGTGTTCAAAGAAGAAGAAGGCTATCAAAACCAGATTGTAACCAACAATAAAGATGGAGTAACGCTTCATAATCTTGTATCTAAGATAGGTAAAGGAAAAGACATGATTGTCTTGTCAGGTCATTTTGACGTGATACCCGTAGGGGATACAACCCAATGGAAATTTCCCCCTTTCTCCGCTGAAGTTAAAGATGGAATAATGTACGGTCGTGGTTCAGCGGATATGAAGGGTGGAATAGCGTTCTTAATAGGCGTAATAAAAATCTTAAGCAAAATTCCAAAATTTCTGGAAAAATATACGGTCATGTTCTTAGGAACCGCTGACGAAGAAGAAGGAATGGTTGGCTCTTCTACCCTTGCAAATCAAGGATACATGAAAGACGCCAAATTACTCATAGTCGCTGAACCCACAAATCTAAAGATAGGGATAGGGGAAAAAGGATTGATGTGGGTAAAATTGAAAACAACTGGAAAAGCATCTCATGGTTCAATGCCAGAAGAAGGAATAAACGCGATTGAAAAAACCATGAAAATTATACCTCATCTCTATGAAGTCTTAGAAGAAAAACAAAATGCTATACTAGGAAAATCAACGTTAAACATTGGAAAAATTGTTGGAGGTACTGCTATAAATATTGTTCCAGATCAAGTTACAATAGATCTTGATTATAGATTAATTCCCGAACAAGATCAGGCAGAATTGCTTCAAAAATTGAAAATCCTTCAGAAAGATGATTTATCGATTGAATTACAAGTGTTAAAACAACTTCCAGCCCTTTTTACAGATCTTAATCATCCTTTCGTTCAGAACTTGCATAACATCTCTAAACAGGAAATAATAGGGTTACCCTACGCTACAGATGCTGTGTATTTAGCTAATATTGACAAGATTGATTCGAAAATACCGTTTGTAATCTATGGACCAGGAAATCCGGCGGATATACATAAAACAGACGAATTTATTGAGATAGAAAAGATTTTTGAAGCAATAGAACATTTAACAAACGCAATTTTACAAACTTATCTTCCTGAGAATATTTTAGTTTGATTTCTAAATACTACTAATAAACTTCTCTATCCTATCCATAGCTTCTATAAGTTTTTCTATTTTTGTTGCATATGACATCCGCAGCATAGTATCAGAGTAAGAACCAAAAACATTGCCCGGAACTATTGCTACCGCTCGTTCTTTCATAATTCGATTCGAGAATTCCGCTCCGGTAAGGCCAAACTTGGCAATTTTAGGCATAATATAGAACGCTCCATTTGGCTTAACAACTTCGAATCCCATTTCGCTCAATCGATTAAAAGCTAATAAACGCCTCTCGTCAAAACTCACTAAAATTTCTTCGAAAAAGCTTGAATCCATCTGCAAAGCCCTTAAAAATCCATATTGAGCCGCATGATTTGTGCCGGCTGCAGTATATTGATGATATTTTTCCATAATATCAATAATTTCCTTTTTAGCTGCGATATAACCTAACCTAAATCCCGTAGCTGAATATAATTTTGACATTGCATTGATTGTAATCGTTCGGTTAAACATATCTTTAAGGGATGCGGGACTAGTATGCTGAGCGTCGTCGTAGAGGTAGTTCTCGTAAACTTCATCTGAGATTAAGTACAAATCGTTTTGTTTAACCATATCTACGATTTCATCCAGTTCTCTTTTGTTTAGTGAATAACCAGTCGGATTGTTAGGTGAATTAATTAAAATAGCCTTAGTTTTATCTGTAATGGAGTTCTTCATTTTATCGATGTCTGGTCCGAAATTACTCCTTCTCTCTACTTCAATTACTTTCACATCAAAAAAAGTAGCTAAATAAAAATACGAGATAAAATTTGGAGAAGATAATATAAGTTCATCGCCAGGATTAAATATTGAAGCAAAAGTAAGATTAAGAGCTTGCGAGCCTCCATTTGTTAGAATTATATTATCCCTCCAGGAAGTCTCAATTCCATTTACAGTTTTCAATTTTAGCTCCAGTTGTTCTAATAACTCGGGAATTCCTCTAGTTGGTGCATAATAGGTGATATTTTTATTTAACGCTTCAATATTTCCTTCTATAGCAGGCTGAGGGGTTAAAAAATCAGGTTGTCCAATACCTAAGCTAATTACATCGGATCTCCCTGCAGCAAGGTCGAAAAGCTCGCGTATTTTTGATCTTGGAGCGTCTTTTACTTTTATTGCTAATTCTTTCATCTTTACCACTTATATAAAAAGGTTTGAGAGGTTATTAATAAAATTATATAAAGCGAAACGAGAGAAATTTGAATTGTAAAGAATGATTAAATTTTTTCTCCATAATTCCGTAAAATTTGATATACCAAGTTCTTGAAGGCCTTTTCTACATTTTTTCCTAATTTAGCACTGGTTTCAATAAAAGAACTAGCTCCGATCTCCTTAGCTAATTTTTGGCCATCTTCATTTCTCACCGATCTTTGGTCTTCTAAATCGATTTTATTGCCAATTAAAATGTAAGCACCCTCTTTTTTCACATAGTTTTTAAAATCTTTAAGCCATTTAGATTCAATCGCAGCAAAGCTATCGTGACGAGTGACATCATACACGAATAGACTCCCAACACATCCTTGGAAATACATGCTTCGTATTACATTATATTTCTCCTGGCCTGCTAAGTCCCACATTATTAATCGAACTTTAGCGTTAACTTCTTCTATGTTAACATCTTTTCGGATTATATTTGCACCGAGTGTTGGTTTATAGTCTTCTTGAAACGAGCTTTCTACAAATTGATTAATTAATGAAGTTTTACCTACTGCACTTTGTCCGAGAATTGTAATCTTGAATACATATTCCTTAATTTCTGTGGAAATCTCTTCTCTTGGCAATTTTAATAGTAATTAATTTCTGATTTTTACTTTTGATTAAATAATACAAAAAGTATTTTGATTTTTGATATATTTAAGCTTTCGTTATTTTAAGATAAAAATATTTTCTCAATTCTTAATTTCAAAATAAAAGAATTATGATTAGGATTATTAATATTTTCCTTTGTTTCAATGGGTATTACCCTATAATTGGAAGATAAACTCTTCTCCAAAGAATGAATTAAAAATCCTTTGAATAATTCACAAGAAACGCCAATCTCAGAACAAAAAATACATTTATCAACTCGAATAATAACGGTCTCCGCGCTATTTTCCACGATCTTAACTTGCCAGTTAGTAATAATCAAGTTATTTATATCATCGACAATTTCCTCAAAAATCTTTCCAAAAGGGAACAAATAAAATGAGAACTTTCTACCAATTTCAGATAATAAATCGGTTGAATCGTAAAGTAAACAATTTTGAGCAGAAATTATCTTTTTAAACGAAAAAAAGTCTATCTCTCCCTCGGGATCTACATCTCGTATATCTTTCAGTTCTAACAGTCCTGCTTCTTTTAAAATTGACTTCATTCCATCATAATCTAAGTTATCCATATAGGACTGTAATAACGCAGTTAACACTCTGTTTTTGACTATTCCCCGATATTCCCCAATAATCTCCGTATTGTCTACCATAAAATCCGAAAAATATCTACTTCTTAATATATCTAATAAATAAGAGTCTGAATTTAAATACTATCTGTTAGTACTCAATTCTTTACTTTCTTTAAAAATGAAGAAAAAATAAGATATAAAACAAGATAAAAATTTAAAAGAACGATTATTCTTTTACGGTTTCTAAAAGCTCCTTAATTTCAGCTTGAATAACTTCTGCTTTTTTTGCTTCTTCGCCTTTAATGGCGTTCGCAAGCTCAAGTCTTTCTCTGTGTAGCGTATTCATAGCACAAAATGGAACCTCAAGCGTTTTTGTGTTATCGTCAGGATCTACTACACCGTAATGGACTAAGCATCGACAAACTCTGTCCAAATCGAAGTTGTATGCGTCCTGAAAATGCATGGCCGAAATCATCAGGTTTTTTGAATGTAAAAAGTTCGCGGCACTTGCTAAGTTCGGGGATGCGATAAGTCGCGCAAATCCTTGATAAGTTTTACTAGTTAAGACTTTTTCTGGATGTTTTACGTACTTAATTGCTCCCGCAAAATAATAAGCTTTCATCATTTGCCGATATCCTAAATCGGTCATATCGTCGATGAATTTTCCTACAGTGCCCGCAATTGCTCCAAAATCTTCAAGATGTATACCTTTTAAAAACCCTGTGGGTTTTGGGATTTCTTTCCCTTGAACCATGTCATAAACCTTGTTTGACCATCGAATTAGACCTTCTGAATCAAAATACTCTTCAATAGCCTCCCATTCGTTCTTGTCATTGACAATTATTATTGTTGCGAAACCACAATCCTTGTGGCTGGTCATACTAAATTCCGGCATGTTATCGAACCACGCTAATAAACGGGTCATTTTAGCCGTGGTTGCGATAGGATAGAATTTTTTAATTGCATTATTAGTGTGATTATTAATTGCTACTTTAAGATCTGAAGTTGTGTATCTTAAATCCATTAGTTCTTCAAAGCTAATCCGCCCACAAAGCGCGACTGGTTGAAATACCACACCTGAAACTACATCGGTATTATCTCTCGCAAAATCTAAAATATTACCTATTTCGTGGTCGTTAACGCCTTTCGCAATTACAGGAACTAACATTAAACCGAAATAACCGATTTTTCGACAATTTTCAATAACGCGCTTCTTTAATGGCCATAGATTAACACCACGAATCTTTTTCCAAACTTCTGGATCGTCTGTAGCATCAAATTGTAAATAAATAGCATCCATTCCTGCGTCTTTGCACTTCTGTAAAAAATCAATCGACTTCGCGAACCTTACACCGTTCGTTGTGACCATAACTTCAGTGAAACCGAGTTCTTTTCCGCTACGGATAATGTCTGGAAGGTCATCTCTAATTGTAGGTTCTCCACCAGATATTTGGAGCATAACAGCTGCAACAGGTTTCATGGACCTGAAGTGCTCCATTATTTGCACTATCTGATTAAATGTGGGTTCTACTACATAACCTTTTGCACTTGCGTTGGCAAAACAAATTGGACAGGTTAAATTGCAGCGATTTGTTATATCGATTAGACAAATGTTAGGGGCGCTTTTATGATTTTCACAGAGGCCACAATCGTATGGACAGCCTTCATTACACTCCTTTATTCCTGAACTAGTGTACTGAGGTTGTGTAGAGTTATCAACTGTAGATCCTATGTCGTCTGTGAAAGTCTCGCCCCATTTGTATTCTTCGGGATCAATGGAAAGCTTGTCTTTAAAGTGTCCGTGTTCTTTGCAATCTTTTCTCATCATGACCCAATTAGTTTCTGGATCAACATAGATGTCCGCTGGAATGGTTTGTAAGCATTCTGGGCAAATACTCGTTGTCCGTCTTATAATATCTTCTGTCATAAGTATCAATTTCGTTAATTTTTAAGAATCATTTTGTTTAATTAAC
>Ga0315553_10000021_pt1 | contig 121126 bp, 104 predicted proteins | sample SalMarSW160140MG_FD_203099 | JGI IMG/M metagenome (GOLD analysis project Ga0315553, IMG submission 203099) | Salt marsh sediment microbial communities from the Plum Island Ecosystem LTER, Massachusetts, United States - Salt Marsh Sediment SW1601-40 ... | reverse complement strand
ACCCATAATATTTATTAGTGTACACTTATTTCCTTTTTATAATAATGAATTTTTCACGGCATAATACTGATTCATGGGTTGGCTGTAAGAGCGCCATTATTCCCTTAGTAACAGTATTATGAAGAGAATAAATCCTTTTTTCTCTCTTTTTCTTTTTAATTTTTGGATTTATTCTCTGAGTAAAATGACTTTCAATAATAAAAAAAAAAGAGGGATAAGGGCTTAATTCTTACCGTAAATTCTAAATAAAAGAATGGAGGTGAAAAAAGAATTGGCAGATAAAATTGATCCTGAATCAATATTGGAGTATTATAAAGATTGGAATTCTGATCTAGCCCCTATAATGATGTGTTTTGATATCTCAGATGCCTATCCGGGTCAAATTGAAAGCGAGGATCAAAAAAAAATAGCTTATCTGAGACAAAAATACAAAAAACTGGCTAAATAATTTTTTTTTCAATTTATTCTTCTCTATTATTTATTAGCTCCTAAAGCTAAGATTTTGGAAATTTTACATTGATACAATTTCTAGGTTAATTAAATTGATATATATTCATTTTTAGATGAATTTAAAAATTACTTTCCTAAATTCATTTTATTCAAATGATTTTTTATAAAATGGGAATAATAAGTGAAACATTTAAATAGCATCCTCGTTATATTTATTCTAATGATCTTAAATAATACTACTAAATACTCAATTGTAAGAGTTATAAGCCCTTTATTGGTTGTAGTATTAGTATTATAGATGAGAGCCGATCCTTTTCGATCTTCTTTTTAATCTTTTCTTGGATTTACTCTCTCATCAAAGAATTTAAATATAATTAAATTGAGATCATAAAGGATTCCGGCACCTCAGGAGAAGTAAAAAAAAAGGAGGTGAAAAAATGGAAAAAGAAGTTCTTGATAAAATTGAAAATCAGATTACCTTAGAAAATAATATGACTCCTTTAAAGGAAAAAAACAAACACACAAACGAAAGTACCTTCTGGAAATATCTAGATCATTCAAACTGGATTCCAGGAGAAATTGAAGTTGAGGAAGAAATCAATAAAGATTATGATTGGTGGAAAAGAAAATCTATTAAGAAATAGTCTAAAATTAAAGTGTCCTAATTGAGAGTTCTTTCTATTCTTTCTAAGGCTTCTTTTAATTTTTCAATTGGTTGGGTTAAAGCGAATCTAACAAAACCTTCTCCATAAGTGCCAAAGCCCGTACCGGGAGTTAAGATTACACCTTCGTTAATTAACTTTTTAATGAACTCCATGCTATTTGTTTCTCCTTTCGGTATGCGAGTCCAGACATAAAAAGTCGCTTTAGGCTTGTCCGTGTTCCAACCGATATCATTAAGACCCTTTACCAAAACATCGCGCCTTTCCTCATATATTTTTACATTATCTCTTACGATTTTAGGTTTTTCTTCTGATTTATATTCATTTAAACCTTTTATCACAGCTTTTTGGATAAAAACTGGGCATCCCGAATCAATGTGAGACTTAACCTTCCTTAATCCACTAATAATATCCTTATCCCCCACTGCCCATCCGCACCTAAATCCCGTCATGCAGAACATTTTTGACGAGCTATTAATTTCTATGTGATTCTGATCTATCTGCAAAAGCGTTGGAGCGATATAATCCTCGTAAGTGAATTCTGAATACGGATTGTCATAAACAATGATGAAATTATAATCCTCTGCGTTATCTGCGGCTTCTTTTAGAAACTCCTTCGTTGCTATTGCGCCAGTTGGATTATTTGGGTAATTTAAATACATCAATTTAGCTTTTTTTAAGATTTTACTTTCAATAACTTCAAAATCGGGTAAAAAATCATTTTCTCTTTTTAAAGGAATCGAATATATTTTTCCATCACATAATTTAGTGGCACCATTTTCATATACGGGATAACCGGGATTAGGACATAATACAATATCTCCGGGATTAACAAACACTCTAGCGATATTAGCTACTCCCTCCTTTCCTCCTATTACGTTAGTTACTTCATCATTAGCATCAAATTTTAAATTAAATCTGACCTCATACCACTTCTGTACAGCCTCTCTAAAATCTTGTTCTCCCTTACTTGATGGGTAATTTTGATTTTCGGGGATTTTTACTTGATTAATTAGTTCATTAATAATCATATCTGGAGTGGTTAAATCCGGGTCACCTATCCCTAAGGGGATGAAGTCTATTCCTTCCTTTTTCCTTTCATTGATTAGTTGCTCAATTTCTGCGAAAATATATCCTGGTAACTTATTAATCCTATTTGCATATTTTATTCTAATTTACAACACCAAGCAAATTTTAGTAAATAAAAAATTGTATTAACTCATTCACAAATAGATAAAAATCTTATGAAATGGATTAAGTAAAAATAAATTTCCTTTTTGCAAAAAACGCGAAATCTTTTTCATAGAATTCAGCTTATTTTATATTATATAACCAATTATTTAAAATCTAAATTTATTATTATTTACACTTAAAGAATAATTATTTGAAAATAGAGGTCGCATACACTAAATGGGTCGTCACACGAGGTTTAGACAAGTTAAAGATCCTCCACAAAATTTCTATTTTCAATCTGAAAATGAAAACTCATCAGTCGGATTAAATATCGCAGAATTCGAAGCCTTAAGATTAAAACATTACATTTCCTTAACCCAAAAGAGTTCCGCTGATACCATGGGAGTGTCCCAACCTACTTTTTCGCGAATTTTAGAGAAAGCTCACGAAAAAATTACGCAAGCCTTAATAGAAGGAAAAGACATCCGTGTTTATGGAGGGAAAGTTAATCTTAAGCAAGATTATAAGGGTTACGGATGTTTAGATTGTGATGAAGAATGGGAAGATGAATTAGCTTCAAAAAATCGCAAAGTGAACTGCCCCAATTGTAACAGTAAAAAAGTCTATTTTTTAGTAAGAGAACCACTATAATAATATATGACTATGAAGCTGAAGCGTAAAAAAAAGCTTTACCTTCACTTAAACACAGAATTTTAATTAAATTAAACATTTATCAACCTATTTAATTTTAAAAGAATTCATTTTCGGAAGATGATAATTAATGGATAATGAACATGATAAAGTATGGTATAAAGCAGCGCGAACTATTGTCAAAGCAGGACAACTTCCTATGGTAGTTAATGATGATCTTATTGAACTATTGAAACTGATTATGACTGATGAACAAGCTGGGTTTATCACAGTTTTCAGAAAACCGTCGCTAAGTATTGATCAGTTAAAAGACAAGACTAATATGGATGAGGAAGCTTTAGCACAGATCTTAAATGCTCTAATGGACAACGGAATTATCGTTGGCGTTCCTAGTAAAAGATCAGGTATTATGGTATATAGACTTCTTGGACCGTTCCCCGGTCTTTTTGAAATGCAGTTCATGAGAGGCGAAACGGGAGAAAAACAAAAGAAACTTGCTCAGATTTTCGATAAGATTTTTAAGGAATTGAGTAAAAAAACTCAAAAAAATTATGATAATATCGTAGAACTATATAAAAATTACCCTCCAATAACAAGAGTTGTTCCTGTTGAAGAAGAGATAGAAGATGTTCCTGTTGATAAGATATTACCTCATGAGGAAGCTTCAAAAATAGTAGATAAGTATGATGATATTGCTCTGGTTCATTGTTACTGTAGACATGAAAAAGATTTGCTTGAACAACCGTGTACCGTAACAGAAGAGAGATTAAATTGCTTTTTATTAGGAAAAAGCGCTCAATTTGCTATTAAACATAACTTTGGTAAGGCAATATCGAAAAAGAATGCAAAATCAATAATAAATAAAGCGTCTGATGAAGGACTCGTTCACAAGGCGTTCCATGTTCACCTTAAACCAGAACTAGATGAAGAAGCTATTTGCAACTGCTGTAAATGCTGCTGTGGGATATTTTCACTTTTTTGGAAGGGTATTTCGCCTTACCATTGTTATACAAGTTATTTAGCAGAAGTTGATGAAGATTCTTGCGTAGGATGTGGTACATGTGTAGAGAAGTGTCCTATGGAAGCAATTGATTTGGTTGAAAATATTGCGGTAATTAATGGTAGTAGATGTATTGGTTGTGGTATTTGTGTTCACCATTGTCCCGAAGAAGCAATGAAATTAAAACGAACAGGGAATCGAGAAGTTTTTGTGCCCCCTCCAAAATTAAAAATAACTTAAAATCTGAGGTTTAAAAAATGACTGAAAAATCTTGGTATCAACTTGCTAGAACTATTCTTAAAGCAGGAGGACCTCCCGTCCCTATCAACGAAACGCTTGTGGATTTATTAAAGATGTTAATTAACGAAGAACAATTAAACTTCCTTTTAGATTTTAGAAAACCTATGAGCTTCGACCAGATTAAAGCCAAAATCGATCTTGAGAATTCTGAATTAAATAAGATGCTTAACGATTTAATGGATATAGGGATGATAACAGGTATACCAAGTAGAAATACTGGTATAATGGTTTATAGATTAGTTGGTTTTCTACCAGGATTGCTGGAATTTACTCTTATGCGAGGTGAAACAGGACCAAAACAACGGAAAATTGCTGCTTTATGGGATAAATTGTTTAAGGAAGAAACAATTATAACTCAAAAAAATTACGAAGTCGTAATGAAGGCATTTAAAAATGCTCCACCAATTGATAGGGTGATCCCTATTGAACGCCAAATTGACCCGCCTGAAGATATGGTAATACCTGAGGAAGATATAAAAAAAATTATAGAAAAATATGACATTATAGGCGTATCATATTGCTATTGTAGACATCTTAAAGATTTATTGGATGAACCATGTGAGATAAATGCTCCAAGGAAAAATTGCTTAAGTTTTGGTAGAACAGCAAAGTTTGCTATCGATCATCAATTTGCTGAACAAATCTCGAAAAAAGAAGCAACAAAAATAATTGAAGAGGCGGAGGAGTTAGGATTAATTCATAAGGCTTTTCATATAAAGGGAGATCCTATAAATGATGAACTAGCAATATGTAATTGTTGCAAATGCTGTTGCGGAAACCTTCAAGCGTTTTATTCTGGCACATCTCCGATTCATACATATACTTCTTATATCGCTAGCATAAACGAAAGCGATTGTGTTGGATGTGGTACATGTTTGGATGTTTGCCCAATGAATTCAATAGAATTAGGAGATACAACCGCTTTAGTTAATGAGGAAAGATGTATTGGATGTGGAGTATGTGCTAACACATGTCCTGAGAACGCCATAGAATTACGAAAAACAGGACTTAGGAAAGTTTTTATTGCTGCTCCTAAAGTTTCATTATCCTAAAATTATTCCTTTCTGTTATTTAGATATTTCAGATTAAGCTTTCCCCAACAACACTGGGATGTGGTTTTTTTCCTAACATTTTTAGCAGAGTTGGGACTATATCCGTTATTTTACAATATGAAACTTCTTTTACTGGTATATTTTTTGAACCACCAATAATAAGCGGAACAACCGTAGATTTTTTAAGCCCTATATCATGTGAATACAAATTTTTATTTTCTTTTTTTCCGTGTTTAATATTATATGCAACATCACCGCAAGTGCTAACTATAATATCTGCCCTCCTGGGATTTTTAAAGTTCCGCGAAAGCAAATCTGGGTATAATGGAAAGTCAATGTGAAAAGTAGCATCTAACCATTCATTTAAAGTGTGAAATTTGTTGTCTAATAACTTGCTCGCAATCTCATCGTTAATATAATTAAACACATCAGCATCATTAGTTTCTGTGGAGTATTTAGTTTTAAATTCCTTACCATTTCCTGTATATTCTATAGAACTTTTTATAATTTTACCTGTGTTTTGATCTTTTCTTTTCAAATGGATTTTTCCCTTTTTAGATGTGTTCCCATCGTCACAGTAATACATTAATCGAATGCCATTAAGAGTAAATAGCTTTTCTAATAGATTAATTTGTTTTGGACCATAATTCTCCATTTCTGAAATTGTTGGATGATTCCAATTTTGTTCATTAGTATTGCTGTTGGATTTAAAATTGAAAAACCCTACGCTGTTAAACCCACTTATATTCATATTGCCTTTAATATTCTTTCGCGGGTGGTAATGATTTAGATTATTTTCGTTAAAAAAACCTCCAAAATCCCCTAATGCGTTAGCTTTATAGTTTCCATGATCAGAGGATATAGCAATAGCGGTTTCATTCAAATAACCTAAATTATCTAATCCTTCAAGTAATATTCCAAGTACTTTATCTATGTGAAACAAATTTAGCTTATACAACTCTGAATCAAAGCCGTAAAGGTGCATCATTACATCTGAAGACACGAACAAGAGGTTAGAAGCAATTGGAACTTCTTTAGTATCGAAAAATTTCTTCGGTTTTTCAAAAGTTTTTAGCAATTTCTTCACGGCAATTAAGTTAGCTTTCATAATGTACTTGTTAATATTATGAGAATGTTTTATTAAGAGGTAATACAAGATTAATTTAGTTTTTCTCTCGGGGAAAAGATAACTAACACCCCTGCTAATAAATTGACTAATACTTACTGTGTTTCCTTCTCCGACCATTTCGAATAAAGTTTTGCAGTTATTACCTAAGTCATCGTTTAATTTATAAATTTGAATTATTTCGTCCGATCCAATTGAATTATATGATCTTAAAAAAGGGGGAACCTTGTTTCGTCCCATCCAATGAAAAGAGGGCACTCCGTGGCATAATTCCTCCAAGTAATTTCCTGTATATGTGCCAGTCATCATTGATACTTGAGTCGGAAATGTCAATGAAGGAAAATCTGTTATACAATTTTTTGAATAAACTCCATCATTCATTAACCGTTTCAAATTAGGAAGTGACCCTTCATCAATGAGTTTGAAAAAGTGATCAGATCGTATATCATCTATAATGCAAAAAATGATATTTTTTATCTGATTCATCAAATTCATAAAACTAAAACTTTGGACTAAAATTAAATTTTACCAAAAAATAGGTGCTTACTCAAAAGTTTTAAAAAACATCCCACATAAAATTTTTTATGACTTCAGAAATAGAATATAGAAAAAGATATACTTACATTTTTGTTTTTTTCTATCTTTGTGAAGGCTTTTCTCAGGGAATTCCTTTTTTAGTTTGGCCTCAATATTTAGCGCAAATTTCAGGTGGTTCATACAATATCTCACTGTGGTTAGTTGTTTATTCTATAGGAACTATGCCATGGACATTTAAGTTGATTGTTGGGTTATTTAATGATAGATGGGGCTCTAAAAAATACGGTCAGCGATTCCCTTGGATATTTAGTTTTGGCGTTTTTGGAGGAGTTTGGTGGATTATCATGGGTTTTTTTCTACCAACTAGCGGGATTTATTTCTGGTTAGCTTTATATTACTTTATGACCCAACTTGGTATGGCGTTTGCTGACACAGCATTGGATGGTTTAATTCTAGATGTTACACCCAAAAAGAAATTAGCGCGTGTGCAAGGATATACTTGGACGGTAATGTTTTTAGGTTATGGTGCGGGAGGAATGCTTTTGGGTATAATATTCTTAGCTACTAACTTGATGCCCATACTATTTATTCTAACAGGTGTCCTAATGTTTATTTCCAGTATTCTCCCTTATTTTATAAAAGAAATTCCTCCAGAAAAAGTATCAAAGAAGGAGTATGGTAGTGATTTATTAACAATTGTTACGAAAAAACGGAACTGGAAAGTATTTTTATACACATTCCTAACAGGAATCCCAGCCGTCATGATTTTAAACTTCTTTATGTATGTGGTGTTGATTGCCATGGGCGTAATTGATGTAAGTGCTACATTATTAACTATTGTTGGCGGAGGTGCGGTCGACTTACAAGTATGGAGCTCGGTGTTTTATCTAGGTAGTGGTATAGGAACAATAATAGGGTCTCCAATATCAGGAATGTTTGGAGACAGGAGTCGTAAAAAAACTATTACTTACACCTATTTAGCATACATGCCTTTTTGTTTAATTTTAGTTATTCCTTTTGTGTTTCTAACTGGCGAAATTCTCCCATTAATCTTTGGCATGGTATTTCTTTTAGTATTAGGCGCAATTCAAAATGCACTAACCGTTGTTAATCAAACGGTACGCGGTGACTTAGCTAAAAATTATTATCCAAACCTTAAAAGCACATACTTTGCTATTTTAGTTTCACTAGCAAATTTGGGTCAAAATATGGGTACAATTATCGGTGCAGGTCTTTTTGCTCTTTTTGTACTATTCACTACCGAATTTTATCTAATATTTTTCTTGGTTTCCGTTTTCTGTGCTGTGAGTTTGTTAATAGGTTACTTAATTTTTAGGAAAATTGATCCAATTGATTACGAATTAAGTAATTCATCGAGTAAAAACTAAAATACATCAATTTTCTTTTTTTTTTAATAATTAATAATATAAGAGAGAAAAAATAAAAAAAATAAGCCTCCGACGGGAATTGAACCCGTGACCTGCAGATTACAAGTCTCAGCAATTAATAGAGGTTAATTAAATTCTGCCGCTATACCGCTAAGCCACGGAGGCTTAAATGTTATATTTAAAAATAATATTACTAGAATTTTTAATTTTTTGGATTTATTTAGCAATATTAGTTCTTTATTTCAATTTGAAATAAATTATTTCCTCCTTCTATCTTTTAGTGCTTCTTCTATTGAAGAGCCATGAATAATTTTTTAATTTTGTGGTGTTAGTACGATTTAAAATTCAATGCAAATAATTAAATGGTAACTTTACTTTTTCTTTATTTAAATACTAATTATTCTGAGTTTTAATTTACTTTGTTTACTAAAGAAGATGTAGAGATTTTAGCATATCAACGCTATACGTCGGGAGAAGATTACGATAAATCAGTCTGGTACTTAGCTGAGCTTGTAGTTAAGATTTTAAAAAATACGAAAAATGGAGACGATATAAAACCACTTGAAACAGATAATTTGGTTTTATTACTAAATGAAAATGTTAATGGGGAACTTATAGAACCAACTAAAGACGAAATTAAAGAAATAGCTGAAGTCATTTACCACAAACATCCGGAAAAGAGTAAACTTCACTTTTTTATTGCAGAAAAACAATTACTTCTTAATGAAATAAAAAAAGTCATTAAAGAAAATAGAACAAACCATTAATTTTTACTTATTGTGTTGCGGCCGTTATTGTACAATCCTTCACTTTTATTGTTGGTGTAAATGTAGGTGTTTGTACTTCCCACCAATAAATTTGTTTAACATTTTTTCCAATTGCAGAAATGTTCGAACAAATTCTTAATAGATTGTCAGATAAGCGAAGTCTTCTAACTGGTTCTTTAATTTCTCCATTCTCTATTAGAAACATACCATCTCGAGGTATTGTGGAAAAAATTCCCTCTGTCATATTTGTAAAACGTGTATACCAATTAGAGGTAATATATATCGTTGGTTTTTTACTTTCAGCAATGATTTCTTCTAAAGTATAATCTCCTCCATTGATAGCAATATTGGAGGGACCAGGCGCTAGAAATTTGGATCCGATACCGAAATCAAAGAATGTAGAGTTTCCTGAATTTTCTACTTTATCCATTTTACTTGTAGATGTGTTTTGGAGCAATCCCTTAAGGATTCCTTCTGAAAAAATTGGGGTTTTACCTTTAGGGGTTCCTTCAACATCAAAGGGTCGACTCCCTAATCCCTCAGCAAGGAGAGCGTTATCTGTAACCGTGAATTCTTCAGATGCTATTTGTTTTCCAATATGCTCATATTTTAGAGGGCTCATACCTACCATTATTTTGATAGGGTTTAAACCATCAAAAACTTGCCCCAATACATTGGCAGCAACAGTTGGACTCATTAATACATCGTATTTTCCGGGAGATCCTTGTGTTCCTCCATTTGCCATTTTGGCGATTTCACCAGCATTATTACCAGCCTTAAGAAATTCGCTTTCAACTCCAGAAAGACTTCTGCTACAAGCAAGTCCTTGTCCGCTACTATCAGGATCAACAAAAGATCTTATAGTAAATCTGTAATAGGAACCTAAAAATGAGCCTTCGTTTCCGTAACTTGTTGATAACTCTGTTTTAGAATAACCAAAGTAAAGTACACCTGCCACTTTTTTAGCTCCACTTTCCAGTGATGTCTGAATTGCCGCATTAACAAGTTCAGGTGCTTTATCAGAAAAATCCAATATTTTTGGGTCATATATTCCATCTAATTTTTCATATTTATGCTGATTACTTTCCATCCCATTGTAAAGGAAACTTTCAGGTAACCTTTCTAAAAATTTCGATGCATCTTTAATACGACTTCTAATTTTCGCTTGAGTTGGAGCTTCAATTTCAAGGTATGTTGACTTTTTTCCTTTAGCAAGAAAAAGTTCTATATTATCATTGCTCCAGATTTTAGAATTGTCTATCATCGAATTCGAAAACCTAATCTGATATCCTTTACCTTTTGTTCTTTGAGCAAGAATTTCATTAATTTTTTCATCCTGCGCTACATTAATCCCAAATTTAAGAAGATCGCTAGTCTCGGTCATTTATTTCCCCCTCCTAATTTGATATTTTTCAGTCGGACATGTGGTCCCCCTAGCCATACAGGAGCAGCTTGCTGTGGTTCTCCCTTACCACAATATCCGTGAGGTGAACTAAAATCTTTAGAAACTCCATCAACACTACCCAATATACCATATGTAGTTAATTCCAGAACGGGTCGACGAATCATAGTATCGGTTACTTCCCCATTTTCAATTAAGTACACTTCAAGCCCTACATACTTACTTTGAAAACGACGGTCATCTATATTCCATTCAGTAAAGCTCTTCATGTATATTCCTTGTTTAACATCATCAATTAATTCTTCAAACGTAAAATCTCCAGGAGCAAAATAAGTATTAGCCATCCGAATAATGGGCTCTCTTGTATAAGCCACCGCCCTTGCCGCAGCATTGGATTGAGTGTTATATCTACTAGCATATTCACGGTTTAGAAATAATTCATTTAACATGCCATTTTTTATTAAATAACGTGGACGAGCTTTTACACACTCATCATCATAGAGATAAAAACCAGAATTACCTTTTTGTGTTGGGTCATCTATTATTGTGACTTGCTCGCTACCCATTTTAATTTCTCCGAGCCTTTCGTTTTCCAGTAAATCTATATAAAAAGATTCTCCTGCTTGGGCTCCCTCTCGACCTAAAATTCGATCTGCTTCGCTAGGATGGCCTACATTTTCATGAGCCATTATTCCAGCAACCTCACCACTTACTACTACATCGATTTGGTTGATATCTTTTTCAATTGCATTTCGCGCTGCTTTAACTAAACTAATATTATCCTCTAAAATTCGTTCAACCACATTTTCTTCTTCAATCCATTCCCAACCCCCAGTTCCTCCTAAACTTAACATTCTTTGTTCTCCTCCCGCTTTACCTTTAGCCGTATTAAAAGTGTGAGCAGAAATTATTGAATTTTCTGATTCCACTTTCGAACCTTCATTTGTAACTATATATTTTTGATCAGAGTATAGATCCAATAATAGCGTTCTGGTAGGTAACTTAAATCGAAATTCTTTGTTCAAAACTTTATCTAAATCTATCAGAAAATTCTGTTTTTCTTCAATTGATATTTCCTCAAATTTTATTTTTACAGGAGATTTCCATTTTGTTTGAACTACTTCTTCTTCAGAAAATGTTATCGGGATTTTTCTTTTACTAGCTTTAGCTAATTTAATTGCTTCTTCTATCCCATTTTCAATTCCGGTCTTTGTTAAACTTGCGGTAGAACAAAATCCCATACCTCCATTAGCTAGTACTCGAATCGCAATTCCATTTGAATAAGTAATTCCTCCACCTAGTATAACACCATTTCTTGCAGCATAACTTTCATTTCTTGAGGCAACGACTCTTGCTTCGATATAACTTGCTCCACGAGATGCACCATAATCTATAGCAAAATCTGCTAAATCTTTTCCATTCTTCATTATTAGAATCCTAATTTCTCTAATATTTTTGATAAATCATATGATATTTATTTTAATAATATTAGCTTTTTTTAAACGATAAAGCCTAACAAATTAAGAGAATTTTCGAGCATACTATATTATAAAAAAAAGAAATAAACCTAATCTGTCTCCTTTTTTAAATTATCTTAATCACTTAACATATTAAACTCAGAATAGTTGAGATTAAAACCTCAAAAATAATTATATTAAATAGAAAGTAATTTGTATTACTAAATTTGGTAAGTAAATTGCCTAGTCCAAAAAAAACCAAGAAAAAAACGCCTATTGATGAAAAGCAAAGCTCTCTTTCTTCATTCGTAGAAAAAAAAGAAACTAAGAAGGAAGAAGAAAGCAGTAGGATATTAAAAGAAGAAATAAAGGAACCGATAGACCAATTAAAAACCCAAATACCCCCTAAAACAAAGGATATAGACGAAAAAATAAAAGCAAAAGAAAAACCGGCGTTAAAAAAAGTTACAAAGAAGGTTTATTTCAAGAGTAATGGTACACCCTTTGGCTTAAAAGAAGATGGTATACAACTGCGAGATATTAAAAGAGAATCTGTAAGTTCGAAATATATTCGCTATCTAATTGAAAGGGGAGAAATCGTAGAAGATTTGGAAAGAGGTTTGCTTTTAGATGTAGATTATGATGGTGGATTAAATAAAGCTTATTGTAAATTTTACGATTTGGATACCAACGATATAAAAATATGGATTGATACAACCGACCACGAGCCTTATTGTTTGAGTAAAGAACCAATTTCAATACTTGAACAGCTAACTTATAAAGATCAAGGGGGGAAGATAAATAAGCTTGTAAATTACGAGGGTTTTAAACGATTCGAAGAAATTAAGAAGTTTGATTTGCTTAGCGATAAAGAAATACCTATAACGAAGATATATGGAAAAACTCCTATAGATATAGGAGGATCTGGACTGAATATTAAAAATATCCTAGCTGAAAACGAGAAAAAAGCGTGGGAAGCAGATATTCGATACCATTTAAATTACATTTTAGATCGACAGTTAATCCCGGGACTCATTTATCGAATTAATAGTGGTAAACTTAAAAAAATTGATTTTAAAGAAAGTTCTGAAGAAACTAAGAAGTTAACAAACGAACTAAGAACTCTGTTTAAAGATGAAAAGCCAGAAATGCAAGAATTTTCTGAGAAGTTCATAGATATTTTCCTTACACCCATTCCTGATGTGAAACGTTTAGCGATGGATATCGAAGTAAAAATAGGAGAACAGGATTATAGTATTCCCGATGCTCACCTTGCAAAACAAGAAATTATTTCCATATCATTTGTAGCTTCAGACGGTTTAAAATTGGTGTATATTTTAGAGCGCGAAGAATTTACTTTTGATAAACTCCATGCAGAATTCCCAAATGACGCAAAACTCTACTTCTTTAAATCTGAAAAGGAATTATTAATTGAATCCTTTAGAATTTTATGGGAATACCCTGTGATTATTACATTTAATGGAGACAATTTTGATTTAAATTATATGTTTCACAGAGCAGAAAGATTGAAAATAGACAAAGATTTGAATCCAATACATGTAAAAAGGGGTTTTGGAATAATGGCGAAGTCAGAATGCGATTTAAGGAAAGGAATCCATATAGATATTTTTAACTTTTTCTTTAATCGAAGTATTTCAGGATACGCATTTGGTGGATCCTATCAAAATGCTTCCTTAAATGCTATCAGCGAAGCGTTATTAGGTGAAAAAAAATACGAGCACGAAGAAGACATTCACGATATGGAATACGATGTTCTTTCTTGGTATAATCTTAAAGATTCAATATTAACTTTAGATTTAACTAAATTCAATAATTCCTTAGTATGGAATTTGATCATACTACTATGCAGGATAACAAAATTGCCGATTCACGATATGATACGCAGGCAAATTTCGACATGGATACAAAATATCTTCTACTTCGAGCATCGTAGAAAAGAAATTCTCATTCCGAGAAAATCCGAAATATCAGAGGCTAAGAAAGGCGGAGAATTAATGTCAAAATTTGACGATAAGAAATTTCAAGGTGCTTATGTTGTTGAACCTGTTCCTGGAATTCATTACAATGTAGTTGTTATGGATTTTTCTTCCTTATATCCTTCTATCATAAAAGAATTTAATTTATCTTATGAAACTGTTCTCTGTCCTCACAAAGATGACGAAGATAACCTAATAAAAGGAACTCCGTATCATATCTGTACTCATAAAATGGGGATCTTTGCTTATGTGGTTGGTTTTTTCCGGGATACAAGAGTAAAATACTTTAAACCGAAATCAAGCGATAAAACTCTAACTCAAAAACAGAGAAGCTATTATAATACTATCCAACAAGCGCTTAAAGTGTTCATTAACGCAAGTTATGGTGTATTTGGATCTCAAAATTTCCCCCTGTTTTGTTTACCTGTCGCAGAAAGTACAACAGGAATTGGTCAATACTCTATAAAACAGACGATACTGAAAGCAGAAGAACTTGGAGTTAAAGTGCTTTATGGGGATACAGATAGCGTTTTTCTTCTCAATCCATCTAGTTCTCAGATGAAAGAAATATCAGATTGGAGCAAAAAAGAACTAGATTTAGATTTAGAAGAAGAAAAAACGTACCAATTCTTAGCTCTTTCACAAAGAAAAAAAAATTATATAGGAATATACAAAGATACTAAATTTGTTGATATTAAAGGATTGGTAGTAAAAAAGAAAAATACACCAGATTTTATTAAAAAAGTTTTCAGTCAACTGATAGAAATTCTTAAAAAAATTACTAACGATGAAGAGTTTAAATTAGCGAAGAAGAATATTATAGAAATTGTGAAAAGTAATATGAAAAAAATAGGACAAGCTGACGCTTTCACATTAGAAGATTACGCCATAAATATCGGTTTACAAAAAAGCCTTAGCAACTATACAAAAGTTATACCTCAGCATGTTAGAGCTGCTAACGCATTCATAGAGATGGAACTCAACCAAGCACAAGCTAACGCAAGCGATGCTGAAATTCATGCAGCTGAAATTCATGCAATTAAAAACAAGTATCAAAAAGGAGATACAATAAAATTCATAAAAAGCAAAGGATCCGTTGGAGCAAAAGTTATTGAGATGGCAAAACTTCAAGATATAGATTCCCAAAAGTATCGTGAGCTTTTAAAATCAGCATTAGAGCAAGTTTTAGACGCTCTTGATATATCATTCGAAGAAATTAAGGGTATTAAGAAAATGGATGCTTTTTTTTAAATAACTCAATTCGAGTTAATTTCTGCTTAATGAATCTTTATAAATATTCAAGTTCAATAGATTTGATAGTACGCCCTTATAGAATAATGTAAAATACGGTCATAATTAAACCGCATAAGATTGGATTCAAAATATTGTCATCAATCTTTAAACTTAACAAATCAATTAGTAAAAATACTAGAGCGCCACTTAGTGACATTATAATAATTTTAAAGGGATTTAAATATGATTCAAAGAGCCATAATGCAAATAAACTTGCTCCAAATGAAGCTAAAAATCCTGAGATATATCCAACTATCGTTTTACTACTTGTTTTCGGAAAATGGTGTCGTCCAAAACTAACTCCCATAATAGAAGCTACACCATCGCCAATACTTGTTATTAGCGCTGCCGCAGTAAAAATTCCAAAAGGAAGGAATAGTATTGGGACCAGTGAGAGGACCAATACTACATTTTTGGTGAATTCGTAGTTTTCATTCCTTTTAAGAGTTTTAATTAATAAATTTGATAGACAATCGGGTAGAAGATGATATAAATTTGAATTTTCGAAAATAAAAGATAAACGAACGAAATCTAAACCTGCAAATAATATCACTCCCGTATATCCAATTGTTAAGATCAAAAACATTCCATATTCATATCCTGATATACCATATATTTCGTCAGCATTCCACAATCCATCCCATATATCTATAGCGAAAATCCGTAATATTATTATAATTAAACCGGGGAGTAAATGAAAGATTTTCCTATGAAAATCAGTCCTTAACGAGTAGGATTTGTTATTTATTTGATTTCTATTCACCAGATTGTATTTTTCAAGGAATTTTTCAATAGTTCGGTTTTCTCTGAGCTCTGGTTTATCCTTTAAAACCACTTTATATTGGTATAATAAAATTAAGAACACTAATAACGGTGCGAAAATGCATATAATAGACATCGAAAAAGATTGGTGAAATTGGACGAATTTATTATCCAAAAGATAAAAATAAGGATATAAAACACCTGATATTATCCATAATAAAAAAATTATAAACGAATTGATGAAAATATGGTCCTTTGGGAACTCCTTTTTCAATTTAATCGCAAAAAATAACTGACCAAATCCTATCGCAATAAATAATATCGTAATAGGTAAAGTAATTAAATTGAAAACCATATTCTAATTAAATTTCAATATAAAAAATAATTTGTGAAATTGTATTAAGCTTAATTTTTTATCTCGACAAACATTAAAGCCATGTTTTTAGGGAATAACCCCACTCTATCACCATCTCTAACTTCCTTACCGATTCCACAGTATTTACCATTTATAAAAATGTGACTAAGTTCATTTTCATTAATTCCATACTTCTCAAGGATATCATATATATAATGAACGCTATTACTGTCAATACTATAGGTAGCAGGGAGCCCCTTTTCAAAGTTAAGATCCTTTAGATGCTCTCTTAATCTTCCATATAACTTAATTAGTAATGGCATCTCTAAAACACATTCATTAAATCAACAAGAAAAATAAAATAAAAACATCGGGTTTAATTTAATATTAAAAGAAAATAATAAAATATAATTATAAAATAATATTTAAAGTCCAAATAATAAGACTCCATCTAAAAATTCGTGAACTTTTTTCAAATTTTCTTCGCCGAGGGCTTTGTCCACTTGGATTTTCACATCTAAAATAGTGCTTACTACTTGAACTATTCCATTCTGAATCGTGCTATTAAATTGTGATTTTTTTTGATTTTTCTTTTTAAAATATTCTATGCGCTCCATCATTGCGTTTTGATATTCTTCAGCCGTGGATGTTTTGAGTTCTACGAGCTTTCGCAACTTCAATCCATCTTTGGTCTCGATTACTTCATCCACCATTCATTCTTCACCTAACTCCGTTTTTCTCATTCCTCCGTTCTGAGCGACTTCCTGTTGAATCTCTTCTCGCGTTTGACCCCTTGTAGTGTCGAACTCTTCTCTGATTTTTTGCGTAATTTTTTTAGCTACTTGTTTCTCGATACTCTCACGATGGATCGTGTTCATTGTGCAAAAACTTATCTCCTTAACAGAGCCATCGGGCATTGCTACGCCGAAATGAACGATACACCTTTTAACGCGCTCTATATCCAAGTTATATGCGTCTTGAAAGTGCATACTCGATAAAAGTAACGTACCGTGAGTGAATGAACTAATACTTTCCCAATCACCATTCAGTAATAATCTACTAAACATTTCCATGAGTTTTCCAGGTTTCTTGGTATATTGTATTATCCCTAATAAGAATCGGGCTCGAAGTTGTGTTTTATCTAAAAATTCAAGACCACTATCTAAAGTTTTACCTATGTCGCCTAACATTCCTTCAAAGAATTTAATTGGTTGTTTTTCTTTATGTTTCACTTTTTCCCAAAATCGGTTGGCAAAATCGATGACTTTCAGAGGATCGAAGTAATCCATAATAGGAACCATTTCTTTCGTGTCGGGATCTACAACCAAATAAGTCGCAAAACCACAGTCAGGCGAGCATGTAAATTCAATGGATTCTACATTAGCGAGATAAGATATTAGTCTCCCAAATTCAACGATGGTTGATAAAGGATACCATGCTTCGTCCATTCTAATTTTACCGCCAGTCTGATTTTCGATTTCCTGAATCACATCAGCGTTAGTAATTCGTAATTCGTTCATCTCTTCAGCTGCAATACGACCGCATAAGGACACAGGTTGGAAGGTAATCCCTCTTACAACATCAATATTATCAAGAGCAAACTGGATGATATTTCCAACTTCAATATCTGTAATCCCTTTGACAATAGTAGCTACTAAATTAATGGATGATAATCCCACTTTTCTACAGTTTTCTACAACGCGCATCTTATATGGCATTAAATTCTTAATGCCTCGTGTCTTCTCGTAAGTTGCATTATTTATCCCATCAAACTGTAAATATAAAGTATCTAACCCCATTTCATATACTTTCTCAGTCCACTCAAGTCCACCGTCTTTTTTCTGGAATCCATACCCGTTTGTAGCGACTATTACTTCTTTAAATCCATTATCTTTTGCCATTTTACAAATTTCAGGGAAATCCTTTCGAACTGTTGGTTCACCACCAGTAAACATAATAGCAACCGCAGGAATTGGTTTGCTTCTGAAGTGCTTCATTATTCTATCGATTTCTTCTAACGAAGGTTCAACTAAATATCCCGATTTTTGGACATTCGCATAACAGAAATTGCAATTAAAATTACAACGATTTGTTAAATCTATTAATGCCAAACTACAAGTTGATAAATGTTCACTACAAAGGCCACAATTATAGGGGCACCCTCTTTCGTCGTCTGCAGCACAGTCGGGAGGATTCGCTTCTCCATCTTTTTCGAATTGCCAAGCGATTGTGCCATCTTTATTTTTCATCTGGAAATGAGTCCATTTATAGTATTTCGCGTTGGAACTAATAATATCCTTAAAATCGCCGTGTTCGGGGCAATTTTTAACCATGAATATTTTTCCATCCTCTTCTTGAACAACAGCGGGTATTCGTTCTAAGCATTCTGGACAGACCGATGCGGTCTTTCTATAGTATTTTTCGTCTAAAACATCTGTTCCATCTAAATGATACATATTTAAGTTTACACCTTTATGTAAAATATTGATTTTAAGTTTAATTAAACAAAAATAGGTTTTAAGCTATTTAAATATAATCAGATATCTATTATTATTAATAATATTAAAGTTAGTAATAAGTTTTACATACTAAGATCGTAGCCCCTTCAGCTATTTTATTAGATATATTTAAAAATAAAATAATTATTCAAAGTTTAAACGTTTTAGTAGTACTGTTATACTTATTTTGTATCTTTTTAACAGCGTATATTTTTCCCTCTGTTATTAGATATTAAAATTCACTATTTCTTCTTTTAGCTTCAAGTATTGCTACTCCCATATCAAACACTCTGTTAAATGGTTCCTCACCATCTTCTCTTAGTTTCAAGCTAATTGCTTCTTCTTGACAAACACTGGCACATAAACCGCATCCAAGGCATAAATCCCGATTCACTATTGCAATATCTTCTATAGTTATAGCTTTAACCGGACACCTTTCAAGGCAATTTCCGCAAGCAATACATGCTTCTTCATCGATAATTGATTCAAACACCGCATTCATGAATTTTTGCTTATCTTGTCCAAATTGAGTTATACCTTTCATGGAGGCACAACAACAAGGGCAACAATTACAGATATTAGAGAGGTGTTTTGAATTTGCTCCAGCATGAACTAAACCAGATTCATCTGCTTCTTTAATGATTTGAATTGCTTCTTCAGCTGTTATTTTTCTTCCTATATTGTTTTCTATATAATATTCAGCAGCAGTTCCAAAGCTTAAGCAAGTTTCCATAGGGTGATCACATCCTTCACCTAATAACTGCGATTCTTTTCTACAAATGCAGTCAGTTACAGCAATAACCCGCGCATTTCTTATTGATTCTTTAAGCATTAGATACGGAAAAAGCGTGGTATCAGTTTTAATAGTCTCTTCTAAGGGAATCACTTTAAAGCCAGGAATATTACTAGCACCTATCTCTTCAAGGCCCGCTGTATAGTAATATTCTTTAAAAAGTTGAGCTAGTTCTTTATCAATTTTTTTGATAGAGTATTCATACAAGCCTATCATAAAAGGAGCAGCATTAAAGAGAGTTTTTTCATCTCGCCGTGATCGAAAAATAAGTCCTTTCTTTGCCATTACTTCAAGCTTGTCTTCTATTTCAACTAAAGCTTTACCTACTCTTTTTGCAATACTATGAGCTCCTTCGGGTCTTATAGTTAGGAATGTAGCCAATTCAGCTTCTTCTTCAGTAAAAAGACGCCTTAAGATTTCAATTTCAACTCCAGATTGCGTTTTACGAAAACCTATTGGAAATTGATCAAGGAACTTTCTTAATTTCTCATACGAATTTACAGTCATAGCACTAAAACTATTGTTTTCTTCTATTATCTAATATTTATTATAATTTAAAAATAAAGGTTAGGTAAATTTCTCTGTTAACGAGTTTGTGAGTTCACTTAATTTTTTAGAAATTCTAACTTTAAATACGTGATTCTCATCCAATTCTTTAAATTTATTTGGCAATTTTTCAATATTTTCTTTATAATATTGTTGAATATTATTCAGTTCAGGTAATTCTGTTATTAGAATTCCTTCTTTCATCACAGGAATAAGAAGTGCTTCTGAATTTGGAGGTGCTGGTTCATTATCTAACATTAATATATCTTCTTTAAACCCTCCTTGCTTATTATAAATTCTGTAGATTTGCTTTTTACTAGGGTAAGTTAATTTGTCTTCACTTATTTTAATTTTAGGTTTATGGTTATATTCTATCAGCTTATAAACGCCCGCTATGGTTGGATCGTCGCGAGAAGTAGCTAATTCTGTTCCAACTCCAAAAGCATCTATGGGGGCGTTACTCTCTAAGATTTTTTTAATTTTATATTCGTTCAGATCTGAGCTCGCAACGATTAGCACTTTTTCACATCCATTTTCATCTAAAATTTTTCTCACTTTTTTGGCGTGCTCAATAAGATTACCTGAGTCAATTCTTACAGCTTTAATCGAGTTTTTAAACTTAGAAATCTTTTTAGCTGCTTGTTCTGTATCGTAGGTATCAATTAAGAGGATGGTATTATCTCCGTAAATATTCTTATAAACATCGAAACTCTCCAGTTCATTATCAAATCTTTGGATGAAACTATGAGCCATTGTCCCGCTTGAATTAATACCTAGTTCAATATCAGCGATTACATTACTAGTGCCGTTAAAACCAGCAATATAACTAGCTCTAGCAGCGTAAACGCCAGCAAGGGGACTGTGCGATCTTCGCGTACCAAACTCTAACAATGTCTTATCTTGGGCTACGTTTCTTATTCGAGAAGCTTTCGACGCAACAAGAGTCTGATAATTAACAACATTTAAAATATAAGTTTCAACTAATTGTGCGTGGAACATCGGGCCCTGAATCTTCATAATAGGCTCGTTAGGAAAGAAGAAATTACCTTCCCTCATTGCCCACACATCTAATTTAATTTTAAAATTAGGTAAATAATCGTCAAAAAAACTAGAATCGATTTTTTTGAAAACTTCTTTTTTTCTTAGAAAATGTATCGTTTTTTCAGTAAATCTTGCATTCTGAAGATAATGAATCACCTGCTCTAAACCAGCAAAAATTAAGTAATTACGATTTTTTGGATATTTCCTAATAAAAAGATCAAAAACAGCAATATCATCCTCTTCTTTAATATTATTATCGAGATTATATTGATAATAAGCTGCGCCCATTGTTAGTTCGTAAAAATCGATGCTTAAGATTAAATTTTGGTCGTTGATGAATCCTGATTTTGAATTTTTCATTATTATCATCAATTTTATTTCTTTTTTAACCCAGTAACTCTCTTTAACATAAATCCTAAAAATCTATCCTTATTTACTCCGCCATTAAAGGTAATTTTATCTCCTAATTTAAAGTTGTCGCTCGTATAAAGTTTTTCACTTACTCTTATTTTTATCTCATCCACAGTTTCTATATCATCTTTTCGATAATCACTTTTCTTTTTCAATTGAGGTCCAAATTCAATATCCTTTACAGTTATCAGATAATAGGTAGTTAAATTCCCTTGGAAGTCATCTTCTTTTTCTGCTATATCTGTGATTTCGGCTTCATAGATTGTAATCCTATTATGTTTCGCTAAAAGAGAACTTGGGGTACCCTCGTTATATAATTTACCATCCTTAATCAATATCTTTTCGACTTTCTTTTCAAAATCTTTTGGTAAGGCAGTAAATTTCCAATCTGATAATTTAAAGTAATTATTCTTTAAGGAATAAATAAATCCGATCCAAAAATGATTGCATAACCCCATATTTGAGCCTATTCTACAATCGCAATCACGTTCAGGATCGTTCATGTTTTGTGTAGTTATCGATAAATATGAACTTACTTCCCAATTAAAACCTTTGAATTTTAACTCAATCTCATGGTCCTTATCATTAATAACCTTTATTTCAGTAATAGATTCTCGGTCTTCGCCGTTTATTTTTGCAATTGCGGTCTGGATTTCTTTCGAAATAATTTCTACTTCCTTTTGTTTTAACAATTCTTTCAGTTCTTCCTCAGCCAAAGAATCTAGTATATAATCGATTAATTCTAATTTTTTAAATTTTGAAAATCCTTTAATACCAATATCTCTACAGATGCTTTTTAAACCATCGGCATTTAAAGATTGGAGTAAATATTTCAAATATGTCTTATCGTCTAGTTTTTTGCTCAAATTTTTCACTCTCAATTTTTTAATTGTCTGTAAGTTATTTCTATGATGTTTACCAATAAATAAATTATCATTTCTTATTTAATTCTGATTGTCCTGAATCTTATGATTTTATATCTTTAAGCCTAACCTTTGTAGTAGATTCTGCAATTAAGATAGTGAAAAAAAATACTTATAAAGATTTATTAAAATATTTTTTATGTTCGAAATAGAAAAATGAATTATCAAAATCTTATATTGGATTATTAAATTCTTGTAAAATTTTACAGATATATCAATGAGAATACTTTCGGAACGCGAATTTTACATACCTTTACTCTTAGGAATATGACCAATATATTTAAAAGTAAGACTTTCCATTTGTGATCTAATTAGACTAGATATATATTTAAGTAAAAATTTATAAGCATATAAGAAGTGTAAATGAAAATGAGCTACAGTACACCAGAATATTTGAAATTCTTTGGTGAAATTAAATTCGCCGAACAAAAAAGTTTAAGTGTAAGTGATTTTGAAAACTCCCTTAAAAAACATTTTTCGAAAGAGGAAAAGATACCAAAAGGGCGCTATAAATTTGCTGAACTTAATAATGACTGTATAAAGGATTTCGAAGATTCCTTTAACAGTTATTTTGAATAATTCTATAAAATTTTTTTTAAAAATCTCTTTATATTTTAATTTTTCTTTACTAATCTAATTTATAATATTTTTTAATTTCTATCATCTAAAATTTTGTATACTATTTGGCATTACCTACAGTCTATTATTTATGTTAGGATTTAATTTCTAGAAGTATAATTTATATTGGAGGAAAATCAATAGAACTTAATTTAATCAGTAAATTATAAAATTGGTAATAAAAATGGAATTGTTTGAAGAAATTGAAGAAAAATTAATTAAAACAAATGGGATAGAACTTCATACTGTTATGATAGGGGAAGGTCCGCCCTTAGTTTTACTTCATGGATTTCCAGATTTTTGGTATGGGTGGAAAAGTGTAATTTCTGGTCTCAAAAACATGTTTAAATTGATCATACCGGATATGCGTGGATATAATTTGTCTGACAAGCCTGAGGGCGTAGAAAAATATAAAATTGAAATTTTGGTGGAAGATATTAAAGGATTAATAGAGTCTTTAAGCTTAGGAAAGGTTTTCCTTGCCGGGCACGATTGGGGAGGGGTAGTGGCCTGGGCATTTGCCGAAAAATATCCCAAATTGTTGCAAAAGTTGGCGATATTGAACGCTCCTCACATGAAAATATTCCAACAAAAATTGCGAACAGATAAAAAACAGCAGAAAGCGAGTTTTTACATTTTCGAATTTCTTAAACCCGACGGAGAAAAATTTCTTTTTAAGGACGACTATAAGTGGTTAAAATTCGCCGTTTTCGAAGGGATGAAAAACAAGAGCAATCTTACTGATTTCGATAAGGAGCAGTATTTAAGTGCGTGGACACGACCAGGAGCAATTTTAGGAGGAGTAAATTATTACAGGGCGAATGTTAGTTTTAATGATTGGACAGGAAAAATTACGGTCCCAACTTTAGTTATCCATGGTATGAAAGATAGTGCCGTGTTATCTTCAGTTTTGGATGAATTATCTGATTATGTAGGCGACTTAAAAATTGTTCGAGCTGAAAATTCATCACATTGGGTAATGCACGACCAACCAGAACTAGTTATTTCATCCTTTAAAGAATTTTTCTAATTTTTTGTCTAAATTTTCCCTCTCTTTAGCCTATCTATGGTTATTAATTATTTTATGTGATTTAATTAGCGTTATCTCTCTTTTTTTCGATTTAATATAACATAAAGCATAGATTTATATGGTTACATTTTCTTGGAAAATCATAGGAAAATATTTAACTGTAATCCGAAATTACTTATATAGAAAAATTACTTTTTGAAAAATATGCCAGAAAAAGAAGCTTGGGCTTATCAACTTGATTGGTTAAATATTATAACAATCTTGGGATTAGATACAATTGACCAGATCCCCGAAGATAAAAAGAATGGAGTAATCAAGAAACTCTCTAAACTCTATAGTCCAGAATCTCTGCTATCGTTCATACCTCAAGAATTAGATGAATTAGTCGCAAGTGAATTAAAAAGCCTTATGGAAAAAGAATTAAGGATACATGCAAAACAAAAAGAAAGAATGGAAAAACAAATGAGGAATAGAATGCCTACCATCAAACGACCAGGGGTAATAGGTATTGACATGAACGATTTAAAAGATTTACCTGACGATGTAAAAAAAATGTTTTCTAAGATGTTTATGCAGAATGAAGGGGATGACGATCAAGATGACGATAGCGACGATTACGGCGAAGATAAGAACTCTTATTATATTTAAACTAAGTTAATAAAATAAAAAAAAAATTTAAGAGATTTTATATTTCAAGCGATTTATATCCGCTTTCTTTACTCTTTTATAGAATAAATACAATATTAGATATACACTTAATGACCATATCATCCAAGAGAGAGCTTGATATGTATCTATGTTTAAAAAATAGTTGATAAAATCTTCTAAAACATATAATCCTAAATCTGTTAACTCTTTTGGAAAATTAACAATATTAGGATAAAATTGAATGGCGATTGTTTCGTGTGTGTTGTTTTTTAAGTTCTTAAAAATATTTTCTAAGGTTTTATTGTTTGGGTCGTCCAATTTTAATTTAGTAAATGTATTTAAATCTTCATTTATATGAATATCTGATCCTGCCATACATGTCAAATTATTATCTAAACAAAACTGGCGAATGGGTTCATATTTGGAATAGCTTCCTCCATTAATAATTTCAAAACCATCAACACCCCAATCTCTTAATTGTTCAAGGGTATACGGAGCCCCATATCCTCCTTCGGGATTCGCATTATAATTATAATGGTTTACTGTTATAAAACCGCTATTCGCTTTTACATAACTGATTAGTTCTGAGGCATTCATCACTTTTGGACCCCCAAGAGTGTAAGATTCAGGAGGAACGATTTCTTCCTCTAAACCAAAGTAATTCATATGAATCTCTGGGGTAGGTTCATGGTTGGTCCATTCTTCTGCAATCCAAACTGTAAAATCCAGTCCATTTTTTTCAACGAATTCACGAGCAGCTAGAGCGCCTCTAATATTATCGTGATCGGAAAAAGCTGCTCCTGATATACCATGTTCGATATACCATAAAACTCTCTCCTCAGGAGTAAGCCACCCATCAGAAAAAGTTGTGTGCACATGAAAATCAAATAAAAATTCATCCTCCTCTAAAGGTGTGATAGGGATGATTCTATGGGTAGGGAACTGTATTGATAATAAAATCACATTGGAACCAAGTAGTAAAAAGACAATTCCCGCAAAAAACACAAATTCTTTTTTCAAATTATAGGTAATTCTTGTCTTTTTTGACTTAGCCCGACGATCATTATTCTCGATTTTTCCAGCAAGGTTAAGCTTAAGCCTAGGATGAACTAACTTTAAAAGTGTGTATCCTACCTTAATTCCAATTAAAATAAAGCAAAGATGTATTCCAATTTGAATAGGAACCATAAAATAGCGGTTAACAAAATAGAATCCTTGAATTAAATAGCCTATAAGTATAATAAATAATATTACAACAAGCGTTATAGATAACACTTTAAAAGCGAAATAAATGATGTTTGCTATGACATGTCTAAGTTGATCATATTTTTTAGAAGCCATTTTACCTTTTTTTCTTAAAAATACATAGATAACTCGGAGAATAGGATAAAATATTAAAAACAAAAAAAGCCATGTGAACTCGTATTCTAAAGTAGCAGCGATTACCATAAATGGTTCAACTATATACCTTACTAATGGTAGTAGGCTAACATACTCCGAAGAAACGTCAATTTGACTAAGAGCATCGTAAAAAACAATCGTTCTTGGACCAAAAACTGCTAAAAGTATCAAAATCACAAACCAAAAAGAAAATATAAGCGTTAACAGTGAAAATACTTTGTTATTACAAATATACGATTTTAAACGCATAATTATAACTTTGTTTTTATCCTTTAAAATAGTTTAAATTTAATTCAAACCACTCAACAATTTATATAAAAGTGTCAATCGTTTTAAGGATATTAGAAAACTTTTGATAAATTCTTGCGTCTACAACTGGAAGGTTCTTGATCAGTAAATCTGTTAATTCTTTCGTATTAATATTAGTTCTTTGGTATGGTTTCATACCCTTTAATACTAAAAAGAGCACAGGAATTTGCATGCTCCCCAAGCTTAACTCAGAGTTACTGATTGGATCGAAAATGTTTTTTAATTTTAGAATAACATAATTATACAGATTTTCTTTGCTCCGGAATTCTCGTTTTAAATATAGAGTTTCCCACCGGTATGTTCTATTCGCTAGTCGAATTTTTTTAACGCATTTAGTATATGTATCATTTTTGGTTATTGAAACTAAAAATATTCCTCTTATGAATGAAAAATCTGAGGAACAAGAGGCTTCAGAGGATCCCGGATTAAAAACCCAGTCGTCCATGATAAATTGCAAGTGAAAATGACCGAGTGCTAAATAATTTACTCTATCCTTTAGTATTAGGATTCTTCGATAGTCAACACCAGGAACCTGTTCCATTTGGCCTTCAATCCCAAAATGCTGAAGAAGAATGTGAAAAAGATCGTCGTCTTTTATGATTCCGTCCCTCAGTTTTAAAAGATATTTTTCTGGATTTTGCCCTAAGTAACTAGTGCCATAAATAATTACGTCTTTTATTCTGATCTTGCCACCTTTCCGCGTTTTAAAATCGTATTCTTTAAACATTTCATCTGGCGGTAATTCTACATCCGCATCCAACAAAATGATTAATCCTAAACTCGCTAATAACTTCAACCAAGACTGACCCCGCTGTTTGAACCTTTGTCCTCTTGAAAATTTGCGAATATCATGATTTCCTTCAATTGCTACAATTAAAATTCGATTATCGGTCTCATCTTTAAAATTATTAAGTAAATTAACTACTCTAGTTAACTTTCCGGGCAACATTTCTAAAGAGGTAAAAACATCACCCCCTAACAGGATAAAGTCTACTTGATGGAGAACAGCGGTCGTCAGTATTTCTTCGAACGCACTTATAAAATCGTTCGCGCGATCTTCGTTTCGATATTGGTGGCTACCTAAATGAATATCGCTTGCATGTATAAACTTTATCAAACTTGTCCCTTCTTTTTGAGCTTTTATTATGGTGTCCGGTTGAATGTTTATTCCATTAGTGCTCGTCATAACTATCTATCTTAAATTATCGTTTAGCAAAAGTAATAAATAAGATGTAATAACAATTTATAAATTGAAAAAGTCTAAAGAAGTAGTGAAACCAGAGAAAAGACAAATTTATTAACTTTATACGATATATTCGAATAATATTCTTGCAAAAAATAATTATTCTTTCAATCGAATATGTGAAAGATTTCTTAGAATTTAAATTAACATGCCAAAGAACAAATTTAAATATGATTTAGGCACGATTCATGGAAGATTTCAAATTCTCCATAACGACCATATAAAATTTTTAATGGCCGGAAAAAAATTATGCAAACACTTAATAGTAGGAATTACTAATCCCGATCCCTCTCTAACGAAAGATCACGACTCAAATTCTCATCGCAGTACGCCTATAGCTAACCCCTTAACATATTATGAGCGATATGTAATGATTAAAGAAGCTTTGCTAGAAGAGGGGCTCAAATTCTCAGAATTCTCAATAGTACCTTTTCCTATTAATGTTCCTGAGTTGCTAAAATATTATGTCCCCATGGATGCGGTGTTTTTCCTCTCGATTTATGATGATTGGGGAAGACAAAAGAAAGTGTATTTAGAGTCGCTAGGGTTGAAAGTTCATGTTCTATGGGAAGTACCGCTAGAGGAAAAGGGATTGAGTGGAATCGATATTCGTCATTCAATGATAAAAGGAGAACCTTGGGAACATTTCTTGCCCACCGCTGTAGTCAAACTCGTAAAAAAATGGGACATCATAACACGCATTAGTGAATTAAGCAAAAAAGAATTTTGATAAATCTATAATTTCATATTAACTATGCAACCTAAAGCTAGGAATTTACAAAAAATAGTAAAAATAAAATAATAATAGATTAGTTATTTCTTTCGTTTGGCATTAAATAAATATTTAGTCTACTTCTCTATTATCAAATGAAATTAATACAAAAGTTAAAAAAAAAGAAGGACACTATTAAGGAAAGTTTCTTTAAAAGCGTAATATATAGGATAATAACAATCTTTCTTGGAATGCTAGTTATTTTCATAGTTACAGGGAATCTGATTGCTGCCTTTTCCATTGGATTTGCCACAGAAACAATTCAATTTATTAATTATTTTTTCTATGAAGCAATATGGACTAATTATCACGACAAAAGATTAAGAAGCAAAATTGAAAGAACAAGGAAAGTCGATATTAATTTAGATTTTGATCAACTAAAAGATATTTCTTTTGAATTCTCTCAAACAGATACTTATGCCAAAGAAGCTTACGAGTCTATATTATCGTTTTTTAAGAATTTAATACAAAACGAGATTTTAACAGAAATACGCGAAGACATTCAAAGAGACAAGAATTATTTTGAATCAAGACATAAAGATAGGAGCTTTATGCGATAATTACCTAATTTAAGCCTGAATTTTAATTCAACCAAAAAAAATCTTGTTTGCCAAAAATATTGATACTATTACCACACCAAATTGAGGTTGGTCTTTTAGCATTTTATCTCACATTACCACACCTAACGATGATTCGGTAAGATTTAAAAAGCTAATTATACAAAAAATAGTAAAAATAAAATAGTATTAGATTAGTTATTTCTTCCGTTTGGCTTGAGGATTAATCTTTTTGACTATAATTGATTCTGCGTGGACCTTACAATTCTTTAAAATGATTTTGAATCCACCCGAGCCACCTACTCCAGGAATAGTAAAAGCTTGCGTTCCCATTGGAACCATTGCACCTTCAGCTTCCCATTCACCTTCTTCTTCTTCCTCTTCTTCACCTAACGCTTCTGCCCACGTCTTCACTATAGGATGATCCACTTCCTCTAACCACTTTTTTAAGTTGTTAATGTCGGGAACATCTTCTTCAGTCGCGATTTTGGATACCAAATCTTTTGGAAGTAATTCTGCAACTCTATCCTTTACTCCCTTGTTCATCCACACAACAGTTTCAATTCCTTTATCTAATCCTTGTACTAGTCCATCATATCTTTGGTATTTCGGGGATATGATGTATTGTATGCTGATTCCGTTGAAACCAGGCATCTGTTTACCGCCGCCAGTTTGATTGGCCATCGCGCTGAACGGAAGCCCGTTAATTGCTACATCGTTATAGTTTCGATCGACAATTCCGTGTCCATTTACTTCAGGAATATAGAAGTCAATAGCTTCAAAACAACCGCACGATGTGTGAGGGAATTCCATTCCTGAAAATAGATAAATTCTTTCAATTTCACCTAGCGATCGCTTTTTTATCATTTCGTTTACTCCAGCATATTCTCCAGCATCTAGGTTTAAGCATTCACCAGGAGGGATTTCGAATAAAGGTCCTTTTGGGTCGACTTTCGCAGCAGCTCTGGCATCAAACCAATTAATTGAACCACATAAACTTGTTCGGTCAGGAGTGATACAACACGCGTGAGTAGGAGCGAAGGATTGACACAAAACGCATCCATAGAACATATCTACATCTTCATCATGAATCGTTCGAGCTCTTTCGTCTCTTTTGTCGTAAACGCCCATCGCAAATTCATATGGTTTCTCAATATCTTTCGGATCGGTGTATATAGTTACTTGAGCTTTTTTAATTATAGGAAGTTCAGCTTTGTAGAGTCTAATTAGAATTGTACCTAACATTTGGAAAGAATTGAAACCTTTTTCGAAAGCGGAAGTAGAAATGCGCATCCAATTAGTATATCGTTGGTTGAGATGCATAATTCCATTAACAAAATTGCAGAATTCATGAATCCGTCGTTCGAAGACTGCTTCTAAATCTTCTTCCAGCTCTGGTCCGGCAACTTCAACAAAAATTCCAATTGGATGAGTTGAACCCGGTTCCATGTCTTTGAGATCAGGACCATATAATGTTACCTCTTCATCTTTGATTTCCTTATCAGATTTCACTCGGACTAATTCAAAATGCTTTTCTATTTTGGGACCGCCTAATTCTACATACATTTGCTTAGCCCTGATGCGTTCCCCTTCGTAAACGGGACCAACATCTACAGGCATGTCTGAAAAACTCATATATTTATTCTCCTCTTAGTTCTTATTAATAATTTATTTTTATAAATTTTCAATTAATTTTTCTAAAAAATCTTTCCAATCGTCGTCACTCAAATTTGGTAGACTAAATCTGGCATTTGGATGGGAAAATTTATCCAACTCGACGAGTCGTAAGTGATTTTGAAAATTCTTTAATCTACTTAAGGTTTGACTCACATAATATACGGTATGTCCGCCAAAAATAGCCATACTATATTGTCCTTCGCCATCTAAACCTTTCCAATCTTTATCAACTAATCTACCGGTTATATTTATTAGCGACATATCCCATAATTTATCGTTAGGGATTTTATCTTTAAGGTACTTGTAAGCATGACCTGTAGATATGATGTGACAATTTAGTTTCTTAGCTACTTCAATGAAATAGTCGACTACTTTTTTTCCACCAAGTTCCCAAGTTAAAGACTCTGAACCTATGACAAAAACCTTCTTTTTATCGTCCTTTATGAGGTTTGCCATGATCTTAGGATCGTAAACGCTGGTCCCTTGCTCAGGTCCTGGGATATTTGCTTTTTGATATGGTCTTGCCATATTTTCATCAATTTCCTCTTTTAAAGATTTTATATGCAAGTTTTTAAATAATTACTATATTTTAACATTATTAAGCGTATTTTAAAAAATTTGGTTTTATTTGATTTAACCAATTTTAAAGGCTTAAAAATAAATTTTGAGAGAAATTTTTAGTATGTGTGAATTTAAGGTAATCAAGAAAAACGACGGCTCGCAGATATTAGAAGATATTGTAATTATATCGTATACAGAAGATAATGAATTATTGTTCAAAGATGTTATGGGTATGGGCGAGATTTTAAAATCCGCTCTTATAGTTGACGTTAATACTATGAATCAAACTTGCATTGTTTTGGAGCATCCCCTAATACAAAATTTCGTTGGGATGATAGAGAAAATTAATTCTAAAACTATTTCAAAAGCCGATATTGAAAATTTTGAAAAGCAGCTTGTTAGCCTCAAAAATAATATTAACTAAGAAGTAAAAGAGATCTTTCATAATTCTTTATTTATGCATAAATCATCTTTTAAGAGCTTTCTTTTTACAGATCTGAGTAATCCAATTTCAAATAGCATATACCAAAAAATAGGATACAAACCGGTAATTGATGAAAACCATTATAAATTCGGGAAAAAGTAATTAAAAATAAAAAAAAGGTTCGAGAAATCTCCTGATTTTCTCCAGTAATTTATGCTATAGTAAGGAACTACTATTTTTTAGGTGGTAAAATTTCTATCTCTATTGAAGAGATATTAGTGTTAGTGCCATCAGTATTGTTAAGCGTTTCAGTGTTAATAAGAATTTCTCCGTAATCACTTCCTTTGAGAAATTTATTCCTAAGAATTTCCGCAACATCTACCGCTCGGGAAATAGATCTTCCACGAGCGAGAAGTCTTACTGGTTTTTTGCTTAAAACAATCATAGCTGCCATTACATAATCCATTGCTTTCTTTTTACCAATAAACACTTTTGAGTCATTTTTTTCAACCAACCTTCTTCACCTTTCAATTTCATCTAATTTGTTCTCTACAAGATGTTTCTTGAATCGTAAAACATCTAAATTATGCTAAGGTTAATTAGCTTTAACGATGATTTAAAGATTGTGATATTTTTCTAGCTTTGTTTGATGAATCTTATGGTGATGATAATATAAAGTATAGTAGAAGATTATAGTGATCTATAGCATAAGCATTCAACTTATGAGTTCTTCCGGATAGTTACATTTGAAACCGTTTTCAAACTGAAGAATTATTATGTCTTACAAAATCTAAGGTATTAAAATAACATGAATAAAATTTATTTTCTCTTAATAAAAATTAATTATATTGAATTTGAAAAGATAAAAAAATGCCTAAAACTTTAGAAGAATTTGCCCAAGAGAACAATAGCACACTTATTAGAAAAAGAGATTTAAAACAGTCTCCAAATTTAAAAAAAACTTTTGTTTCTCTTAATAATCATTTATATGGAAAATTAAAATATGCTGATACAGACACTCGAGCACGTTCAAAAGAAATAATCAATCTTTTATTGTGTAAATTAGTTGATGAAATAAATAAGTCCCCAGAAGATGAAATGGACATTTATATAAGAGAAGAAGAAACAGAACAAGAGCTACTTGAGCGGATTCAAACTTTTTTTCAACTAAATGTAAAGAAGAAATATCCTGATATAATGGGAGAAAACGAGCAAATCACTTTGAATAAAGATTTATTATTCATAATCATTAAAGAACTGGAACATATTTCACTTCTTGAATCGTCTAAAGATATTTTAAGCGATGCATTTGAAATTTTTGTAAGTAAAATGTTAAAGGATGAAGGTGGGCAGTTCTTTACTCCTCCAAATATCGTAAAATTTATGGTAAATTATTTAGATCCCGATGAAGATTCAAAAGTGTTAGATCCTGCATGTGGACATGGTGGATTTCTTCTTGAAACAAAGGAGTTGCTATGGACCAAGATAGATAATGAGCAGAAAAAAGTAAAAATAATTTCTAACTTACATGGTATAGATAAAGATTTATTCTTAGCAAGAATTTGTAAATTATACTTAGAAATCTTAAGTAATGGCAAATCTAACGTATTCTGTGAAGATTCGCTAGATATCAATAGTTATCGGGATAAAGCTAAAAAAATAATAAAAAACAATTATTTTGATTCTATACTAACTAATCCCCCATTTGGGGCAAAAATCCCGATAAACAATAAAAAAATACTAAATGAATATGAATTCGGGCATTTATGGAAGAATATTGATGGAAATTGGCAAAAACAGGAGAAGATTCTAAAACAACAACCTCCACAAATCCTATTTATTGAAAGATGTGTCCAGCTTCTTAAGGATGGTGGAAAATTAGGAATTGTTTTACCCGAAGGTATTTTTGGAAATCCCTCAGATAGCTATATATGGGATTTTCTTAAATCCAATGGTAAAATTTTAGGAATTATTTCATTAGACCAAAATACTTTTCAACCTTACACTTGTAATAAAACAAGTATTCTTTTCTTTCAAAAATTAAAAAATAATCCCAAGAATTATAAAATTGATTTTGGAATTATTGACAATGTTGGCCACGACAAAGATGGAAAAACTCAATATATTTTGAATAAAGATGGAACTAAGAAATTAGATCAGGATAATAATCCTATTATAAATGATGATCTAATCGATCTTCATATGAAATTAAAGAATATAGAAGATTTTGACTACCAAAAGGAACAAAAACTCTTTAAAATCAATTTTAGCCAGATTAAAAATAATATCTTTATTCCCTCTTATTATATTGGTGTAGAAAAACCTCTAAAGGCTCTTGAAAATAATATTGATTTTCAGTTAATTTCTATCGGCGATCTAGTTAATAAAAAAATAATATACACAAAAAATAAAGGATACTTACCAAGAGGAGACGAAATTGGTTCACATGTTTATGGTTTAGGCGATATTCCGTTTATCCGTACTAGCGAAATTAATAATTGGGAAGTCGATCTAAATTCACATAAAAAAACTTCTTACGAGGTATACAACCAATTTAAAGATAAACAGAATATTGAAATTGGAGACGTTCTGTTAGTAAAGGATGGCGGTCCAAATCTAATTGGAAATACTGCATTTATTTCTGAGTTAGATACAAGAATTATTATCCAGAGCCACATATTTCAGATAAAAATTCTTAAAAATAACGAGAATATTGATTCGTACCTATTATTATACCTTCTAAATCTTGACATTGTTCAAAAGCAAATAAAAGCAATAACATTCGTTCAAGGCACTATTGCTACAATTGGTAATAGAATAATGGATGTTACTTTACCAATTCCATCTGAGATCAATAAAAGAAAGGAAATTTCAAACGATATTAAAGAAATTATTGATAATAAAACAGAAATAAGAAAGAAAATAAATAAACTCTCTATTAACTATTTTAGTGATTAAAATGAAGATAGAACTTTTTACCATGCGATACTACCACGAAATTATTGATCTTTGGAAAAGATCAGGATTAGAATTAAGCTCATCAGACACACGAGATGAGATAGCAAGGATGCTAAAACGAAACCCTGATTTATTTTTAATTGGTAAGGAAAACGAAAAAGTTATAGCAGTAGTAATAGGGGCTTTTGATGGAAGAAGGGGTTATGTGCACCATCTTGCGATAGATCCAGATTATCAAAAAAAGAAGTATGGCAAAATAATGATGGACGAATTAATTAAGAAGTTTCACATAAAAAAAATTCACAAAGTTCACTTATTTATCGAGAAATATAATAAAGAAGTAGTAGATTTTTATAGGAAATTAGGATGGGAAGTCAGAGATGATTTAATTATGATGAGCTTTGTCCCAGATAAAAGTTTATATAGAAGAGACATTGAAAATTAAAAATCTATTTTTAACCATCATCATACTTTTTTTTTGTTAATATTAAATAATAAAAAAAAAAGGTTAATTTTCAGACAGAAATTTCTCTTTTCTTCAGACTCAATATACCAAATACTAAAAGTAAAGCAGCAATTAAAATCCAAAGTAATAATGAAACCACTGGCAAATAATAATTAGTTTTTTCTAAACCTCCAAGATTTATGTTCTGATCTGGATCTGTCGTTGTTACAATACTATATACTCCTGTTATCGTTGCAAACCATGTTTGCCAACTTGCAGAAGGTGGAACGGCATTCAATGTTTCAACAAAGAAAATAAATACATTTCCTAAATGGTAACCTAGATCAAAATGGTACAATTGAAATGTCCCATAGAATGGACCAGTTAATGTTCTAATTAGTAGAAATGCGATATAAGAAAGTAAAACAATTAAAATTATTAACATCGATGCTGATCTTGCTTTTTTGAATATTGAAGAAAATGCCATCGTAATACTAGTAAATAAAAACAATATAAATAAGCTATAGAGATAAAGAGCAGTTAAAAATGGTATTAGACTGAAAAAATGATCAATATTACCAGATTTTACTAATACTCCGATCCATCCTATCACAAAAATAGAAAAAAAACTTAAAAGCATTCCCCAGAGATATACTGCTATATATTTACCAATAAATATTTTTATTCGGCTGATAGGTTTACTTACTAGTAACAACATTGTTCCTGATTTCACTTCTTCAGCAATAAGAGGTGCTCCAGAAGTTCCAATAATTATGGTGTAAACCAAACCTAAGGTCCAAAAAAATGCAGGGAAGATTAATGCAAAACCGATTATCGTAGCAGCATGATTAGGAGATATCAGACCAAAATCTACCGATGTTGGTAATAAAACAACAATTAAAGGAAATATTACTACTAGAATCAAAGTTATAATGGTCTTTTTAAAAGAAAAAATATCTTGAAAGGTCTTCTTTATTATTATTGCTGTTCTCTTGAAAATGTTCCTAGAAAGCCAACCCTTCACAGGTTGTATCACCTTTGAATTCAAGTTCTTAGAATTAGACTTTATCTTTCCTTCTGTGTTTACTATTTTGCTTTTCATTCTTTGTTCCCCCTCTTTTTTGACATAATTTCCATAAAAATATCTTGTAATGATAATTCAGGTTGATGAAAATTATATAATTTAGCCTTATTCTCAAGTAGCATCTGAGGTAAGATATCTCTAAGCTTATCAGCATCTTTAGGAATAATATGAATTTTTCCATCTAAATCATCACTCCAAGCTTTTGAGATAAAATCCATATCTTTCAATTGATCTACTAATTTCTCGTTCTTATCAGTATCTAAAAAATATAAATTACTTATAAAGCTCTTTTTAATATTACTGATAGAATCCGAAATTACAATCTTACCATTATCTATCATTGTTACATCTTCACACATTTGCTCAATTTCAGATAAAATATGACTTGAAACAAATACACTTACTCTATTTGATAATTCTTTTATTTTTTGAACCACATCCGCTCTTCCTATTGGATCTAAGTTAGCTGTAGGCTCATCAAGGATTAGCACTTTAGGATCATGTATTAAAGATGCCGCAATACCGACTTTTTGTTTCATCCCTCCAGAATAGGTGTCTATCTCTCTATTTCTAGCATCAAACAGATCAAAAAAATCTAGAAGTTGTTGAGCCTTTAATCTAGCTTCTTTTTTTTGTAATCCTCCTAATTGTCCCATATATATTAAATATTCTTCTCCAGTCATATCTCCATAAAAAACAGGATCTTGGGGTAAAAAACCAATTAATTGCTTAGCTGCAACTGTACCTGCTTTTTTCTCTCTTATTTTAGCGTCCCCCTCTGTTATAGAAATAGCTCCAACCAACATATTAATAGTAGTAGTTTTTCCAGCTCCATTTGGACCTAAGAATCCATGAATTCCTGGTTTCACTCGTAGATCAATCCTTGATACAGCCTCTACTGCTTCATTTTTTTTCCCATAGATCTTTGTTAATTCATTGCTCCAAATTTCAAGATTTGTTTTTGAATCTTTCGTGATCATTTACTTTTTACCTCCTTCACTAATTTTTTTGTCAATTAAAATCAACTCTTTTTGTTTATTACGATGTCGTCGGTAATATATGGAAACTCCAATTAAAGCACCAAGAAGCACGAAAGTTAATATTAAATGAATTTGATTAGATGGTACTAATACTTTGATTGTAGTAATAGATAAAATTAAGCCGCTCTTATCGTGCATAATAACGCTAATATCTTTCCAACCTGCACTAAGAGAAACTTGTGCATTTTTAGCAGTAGTAGGCCCTTGACTAACCCCGTTTATTAATACTTCAAAGTAATCATATTGTGAATCAGTCTCCCACGCTATATTGAAATTATTAGAAACCATAGATTCGCTATTTGTAGGATTTGATATCTGAATGCTAAATTTAGAATTTATGCAATATAATATATCATCACTAGCAATTAATAGTTCACTATTTCCATCTTCATTTAAATCAACAATTGGATATATTGAATTAATATCCAGATTAAATCTATAAAGAATTTTCCGATTGAAAATATCCAGAATTTCTGTTGCCGGAATTGCTTCATAAGCCTCTAATCCCCATTCATCTGTTGTTTTTCTGTAATAATCATGTTCGATAAAAATCTCTTTAAGGCCGTCTCCAGTAATATCGTCAATTCTTTCAATGTTTAAGATAAATTCATAGTTATAATTAGTATAGTAAGATTGCACACAACTAGCAGGTTCTAATGTCCATTTATAATTAGTTAATTCGAGTGGTTCATTTTCATTACTATTAAAAATATCATAGAAATTGATATAAGAATGTTTACATCCTGAGCCATAATTTATATCAGATTGTATTCCTATTATTGCTTCAGAGGTTCCATCACTATTAATATCTCCGATTGAAGTAAAAGGCATTTTAAGTTTATCTGAGGTATAAACTTCGTCGTTTATAGTAGTGTCCGCGAAATATTCTTTAAATAGAATATCAGGATTAGAATCACCAGAATTACCGCTAAATATTTTACATTCCCTTCCATACAAATATTCATATCCAGACGTTTCATATATGTAATATATACCGACATGATCAAGGAAATCATCGCCATTGAAATCTTCATGGGAAAATAGTAATAGATAGCCTGCACCTTCTACACCAAAGTCAATCTTTCCTACATTACTCTCCGAATTATAGATAGCTGATTCCAAATTTTCTGTTGGGATTTTACATACTGTTGAACGGCTATTAATACCTATTATTCGAATATTGATCAAAGAAAAAGTGGACCACCCCCATTCATTTTCAATATTTCCATATTCTCCTACAATAATTCCTACTTTTCCATCTTTCGATATAATTGTTTTTCCAGGAAATTCATAAGATTTAGGAATGGAATATTCTTCTCCTGGAAAGCTTAGGACGATTTGCCATGAATAATTAATTAATACTTTAGAGTCTGAATAACTTTCAAAATGAGATAGTTGAGATCCCCAATAAGGATCACTTATTAATTTATGAGAACAATTAAAATTACTTCCGAATTGGAAAATTCCAGTTAATAACCAGTTATTAAGACTATTATTTAGAGGTAAAACCCGTACATTTTGATATGGAATAAAGGTTTGATTAAGACTCCATTTAGTATAAGCCTCATTGTTTTTTAGATCAAAAAGGCGGATTCTTGTACTCCATGTATTTGGTGTATCGTAGCTTTCAACACCAATTATAGCAATTAAATCCAAATATTGATCATCAGTTCCATTAACAACCTCAAAGTCTTGAATTTCTAAATTTAGGAGATTGCTAACATCAAATTGATCTTCGTCATATATATCAGTAGTATATTTCCATGTATAATATCTATCGTATTCATTGTTAAATAACCCCCAATAAAATGGTGCAAGACCAAAATCATTAATCGTCAAATTAAATGCACTATTACCGTTTGTTATATTTAACCGAATTTGAATATTTTTGTTCATATCTAAGAAATTCGATAATGTAGTTTTATTCTCATAATCAAATTCAATAAAGTCATCTGAGTCGTGAGTTCCACGCGTAATTACCCACATAAGATCATCCTGAAAAGAGTTATCAAGTGAAGGATGTATATAATTACCTTTAAGATCAGGATAAGTGTGATTATTCCAAGTTGTAGTTCCTGAACTCCAGTTGCATAAAACCCATTTGCTATTTGTTACATCAAACATTTCATAAGTAAAATTGTACCAACTAGAAGATGAAGTATTTACCATTAGACTAGTTTGCATTTTAAGAGCAGATAATCGTTCAGTTTGGGAAAGTGGACATTCCATAGCCCCCAATAAATGATCATCAAGTAAATCAACTGGAATTGTTAGATTTACTATCGCTTTCCAAGAAGTTCCAACATTTTCAGCTTTAATTGTATAATTTCCTTCATCCTCCAATAAATCAGTTAAGCTATCGGAAGAAGTACCGCTAATAAGTTGAATGCTACTTGCTTGCGCTAACGATAAGGGATTCCATGATTCTCCCCACCGAATATTAAAATTAGTATAAATCCAGGAATCATCTATTTCATCATTAATTCTATTATATATATGATTTCCAGAGGATTGTGTTTCAATTGGATCTAAATAAGACCCATTGTATTCATATTGGCGATAAAATTTATATGGAAAATCTATCATAGGGGAATCCCAAATTATAGTCCCGTTAGAACCATCAATAGCTAAAACTTTAGTATAATTAGTTAAGAGAGACCTATATATCATTTCTACTTCACTTGAATCAATTGATCCATTCCCTATTAGATTTGTTATAATTTCCGAAATATCAGAAGGTATTATTGAAGGAATAATCCATGCTCCATAATCATCAATATCATCATCAGTAATATCCCCCACATTTTTTAAGTCCCTTATCCCTTTATAATATTCTGGTAGAGGAATATTTAAGGACCAAATAATATTTCCCGTTCTTGCATCAATTGTATATAATTCAACTATAATGGTTGCTATTTCTGTAATTTCTGAAGAGCTTTCAGATGGAATCCAATCTGGATCAAAATTGCTTTTTTGAATTACGAGAAAATCGTTCAATCCATCATCGTTTAAATCATTAGTTTCACTTATCTCTATTTCAGACGCTTCTTGAGTTCTTACCCAAAGGATATCATTATTTTTACAATCGATACATAAATAGCGACCATTTGCAGTAATGGCAAATAAATCATCCACACCATCACTATTAAGATCACCAACATTCAAGAAATAATGTCCTTTCTCACTTCCACTATAAACCGATACACGTTCATATTGACCAGGATCTGTATACACAACCTCTGGATTTAGAGATCTATCGTCATCAATGTGATATCGATTAATTAATGCTGTGGTAGTTGAACCATAATAACTACTAGTATCATATGAATAATAATAAATATAAACATCAGAATCTACTTTAATTATTTCTGGATAAGAACTAAGGAAAAAGCTATTATAAGTCCAGTTTTGACTATGGGTGATGTTTATCTCATTTATAACGGATAAAGGATTTATATTAAATATTTTACCTTGAATTATTTTATTTTGGGTTGAAGCATAACTAGAATAATCGAGATCAGTTGCGATTGAGATGTATTCTTTAACCCCATCATTATTAATATCCGGAATTTCGTAAATTTTTATTCCAGATTTCATAAATATTCTTTGTACTGATGAATATGGTGATGTTGGGTAAGTACCATAATATTGTTCTGTAGTACTACTTAAATTATAACAAATATGATTATCAAGAAGATTGCCATACCTTCCAGAAATTAATCGTAAATACCCATCATCAGAAGCTATTAAAATATCATTAATCTCATCATTATTAACATCTCCAACAACTTTTATATCATCGATAGAATTAGGTATCGTTTGAAGAGTAAGACCAGTCATGCCATAGACTAGCTTTTCTGTTCCTTGTACTGTAAAAGTCCAAAGTTTGCTTCCATCTTGAGAATCAAATGCACATAATTTACCTTCTTCTGAACCGGCAATAATAGTTTCAAATCCATTACCATTTATATCTTCTACTACTTCTATTTTCCAAACATCGTTGGTAAAGTCTTGATCATTCATCCATACTTTATTTCCAGACTTTCCATTTACAACGATTAATCTATGCCACGAAGAAATTACGATTTCTGATATCAAATCAGAAGTTATATCATTAATTAATTTAATATCCCATGAATATGGAATAAAATTTTGTGTTTGATACGTCTCAGGACTAATACCTTCGATTGTAGGCTTAAACTTCCATAGTTCTGACCCATTATTAGAAGAAATTGCGATTATATTTGGATGTTCTTGAAAATAAGTAACAAATACAATGTCATCTTTATTATCACCTGAAATATCTTCAATTATTTCAAAATCAATTACAGGTCCAAAAGTTCTATAACTCATATTGAGAACACCATCTAATGTAATTGTAGCAATACCTCCATCAGTTCCAACGATAATTAATGGAGGTCCTCCTTCTGTAAGATTGACTATTCTAGGTTGCATTGTTGCTCCAGAACCAGGAAAGCCTTTACCTAATTTCCATATAATAGAATCTTCTCCAGAATCCTCAGCTTGAGTCTTAGGTTTGTTTGAGACATCATTAATAAATAGGTTACCGAAGATAAAATTGGATATAGGCAAACATAAGATAATAACTAAAGCTGCAATAGAATATGTTTTATATCGAAATTTTAAACTAGTTTCTCTTTTCATTTTTCTTTTCACATCACATTAGATTTCATTATTAACATTTATGTTAAAGATTTTAAAATGTTAAATTAAACTTATTAGTCATTTATTTTCACTTATATTTAATAATTTCCTTATTTTTTGTAAATAAAAAAATTATCTTTTAACACTGACTAGTCTTATTGCGTCATTTGGACACCTATGATAACATACAGAACAACCCCCACAAATATAATCAGTAGTAATTGTGATAGCTTTTCCTTGATCGTTCAATTTCCTAATATTTAAAGGGCAAAATCTTATACAAGTACCGCACGATTTACAGTTTGGTAATAATGTTATGGCTTTATATGTTAATTTAGATAATTCTCGAATTTTATTTTGTAATCTAAATGAGGCTTGTTTCATTAACTAAAAAAAAGAATTATTGTTCATAAAAAGTTTGAGAAAAAAAATGAAAAAAATAAGGATTGGTCTGTAATCTTTTAGGAGATATTTGCACATAAATTTTTTAATATTTCTTCCGCTTTTCTTGAGAATCCCGTAATGATATCACTAACACCCATTACTGAATCAATTAGCCCACAAGTTTGCCCAGCAGGTATTGCTCCATTTTCTACATCTCCTTGGGTATACACGATTTCGTAACGATAGAGATCTTCTAGAAATGAATCCATCTCATATGCTAATTCTTGAGCTATTTTTTCTTCCTTTGTTATGATTTCGCCATGTTCAAGGCAATACTTATTTTTCAGTAACCTAATCGGACCAAAACCACCCGTGGTGAGCATAGTATCTCGAGCTGTTGCTGGTGGAATTAAAGCTTTGTAATTAGGGTGAAACTCGCTTTCAGTAGAGGCTATAAAGCGTGTTCCCATAGCAACGGCATCTGCCCCCATAGCTAATCCAGCGGCTACAGTTTCCGGACTTGCGATACCTCCACAAGCAACTAGCAATTTTTCGGGATATTTTCGAGCCACTTGTGAAACTAGAACTAACGTAGTAATTCCTTCGTAACTTTGATGACCTCCCCCTTCAGTTCCAGTCGCACATACACCATCACAGCCCGCAGCAAATGATTTATCTACTAACCATAACGCCGGAGAAACATGGAAATGTTTTACATCTGGAGTTTTCTCTTTTAACAACTTACTTGCAAAGCTTGAACCTCCAGCGCTCGTGATAATGTAAACTAATTGTTCACGAAGTTTTGGATTTTGCTTAATATTCTGAATAATTTTCCTTAACATTATTTTATGATCAGTTTGTATCCGAGCAGTTCTAACATTTACACCAAAGGGTTTATCAGTGTGTTCAAGCACATAATCTAATTGTGCAAGCATATCTTTAACAGAATTTTTTCCCCGTAAAGTCGCATGACTTACTACACCAAGCCCCCCTACTTCAGAAACGGCAACCGTCAACTTAGTGGTGTAAAAAGGTCCCATCGGAGCGCTTATAATAGGATATTTAATCCCAAATAATTCAGTTAATCTAGTCTTTATCATCTTTTTACCTAAATAGATTTCATTATATGATAGTTAATACTACCCTTTGAGATTAAAAAATCTTTTTTATATGTGGATAAATTTGTCTAAAATTAGTGATACCGTGAAAATTATTTTTATGAAAAAATTTGGAAGTATCAACTAAGACTAGCATCATAAATACAATAAACAACATACAATAGAAGATAACGAAAAAGTTATCAAAGCTTTTGAAAAAATTTTACAAAATTTATTAAAATAATATTTAATATTTACGAATATTATCAAATTATAAATAAGCCTAATTTAATTGGAAAACTTAAAAAATCTAGATTCGATCCCCCGTTTACAAGTTGCATTAGATCTTGAAAATATGGATGATGCTCTTAAATTAGCATCTAAAGTGGCACCATATATAGATATTTTGGAAGCAGGTACACCTTTAATAAAGTCTGAAGGTATAAAAGCTGTTCGAATATTAAAAGAAACTTATCCCGATAAATTAATTTGTGCTGATTTAAAAATAGCTGATGCTGGATATCTTGAAGTGCGTATGGCTGCTAAAGCACGCGCGGATATTATTACTGTACTGGCCGATGCTTACAATATTACAATAGAGGAGACTTTACGCGCTGCTGATGAGTTTAAGGTAGAAATTATGGCAGATCTTATTATGTCTAGACGCCCTAAAAAGAGGCTGGAAGAAATAAAAACACTTAATTATAAAGGTAGAAGATTAAGTTACGCTTTAGTGCATAGTGGGTTAGACCGTCAAGAATCAAGGCATTCTCCTCTATCGGAATTAAAATCTTTAGCAGATGTATATAATTGTCCCAAATTAGCGATAGCTGGAGGTATTCAATTAAACGACATTCCAAAAATAAAACCTTACGCAATAGATATTATCATTGTTGGTGGTGCGATTACTAAATCAGAAAATCCAACTAAAGCGGCAAAACAGATTAAAGAAGCAATATTAAAAAATTGATAAATAACTTTACTTCTTGTATTATTTTGAGACTAAATCTAACCTAATACAGAGAAATTTACTATGCAATGAAGTATGATGATTAACTTTTTTTAGTCAGATTAGACCAATTTTTCACGCATTCCTTCTAAAAATTCATCAAGTTCTTTCATGGTTTTTTTCTTTTTATCATAAGCGACTTTCCCGCAATCTTCTTCTAAGTCGAAACACGATTTGATATACCTTTTATTCATGATTGTTAGCATTGATTTTATAAAGATTAGAAATTCCATTTGATACTTACCCATCTGTTTTGCAAAAGAAAGAGTTTCAGCATCGAGTTGATCAAGTGGAAAAACTCTTGTAGGAAAATTTATGTTCTTTAATTCTTCTAATCCAACCTTATCAGCTGTTAATAGTATTTTTTTAGCATAGCTAAGTCCAAATGAGAGTAAAGGTAAAAGAGTTGCTCCTGTCTGGGGAAATGCTGAAATTTCAATTTCTGGTAGTTTTAGATATAGTTCTTCCATTGGTCTATCTGCAAAGATTTTTAAGTCAGAAGCCAATATCAACATGACTCCAAAACCAATCGCTATGCCTTGAATTTGCGTGATAACTGGTTTTTTCATAAGGAGCATTGTTTCATTGACCTTTCTCCCCCACTGTTGAATAGTAGCGACATTTTTTGGATCACCCTGAATTTCTTTCAAATCGTAACCCGCAGAGAAGAATTTTTGACCAGTACTTTTTATTAGAATACATCTAACTTGTTCATCATTGTCTGCTTCAATCAACTTTGTGTGTAGCGATTTTAACATATCACCGTTGAATGAATGTGCTTTTTCTGGTCTATTAATTGTGATTTTAGCGATACGTCCTCTCAATTCATACAAAATTAAATCTTGATTGCTCATACGATTATTAAATTGAAATTTTATTTAAACGATACCAATAAAGAACTAAATTTATTCTTTCCTATAAATAAGTTTAAATTGAAATCTACATGTAAAATTGACATAAATATCATTTATATTTTTAACGACCTTTAATTTGCAGAAACAATGGGTAATCTGATGGAAAATCGTGTATTTAAATTCATTCGAGATAATGGAGGGTATTTTGGAATTAGTGGAGCAATATCGATGGCGTTATCGGCTCTAATTTCATTTTTTTTGAACTTATCTGTGAATCCTAATTTCAGTATAGTATCATATGCAGTAAGTGATTTGATATCAGGACCAGTAATCTCACGCATAATTTTTAGTGTTGGATTAATAATTGCTAGTTTCTGTCAAATCCCTACATACATATCTTTAATAAATTATTTTACTATTAAGGAGAATTATCCTTTTTTATTCAAAATTACCGCACTGAGTTCCTTTTTAGCAATTATTAGCCATAATATCTTAAGTTTAGTTCCTTCAGAGAGGAATGTTTTGCTGTTATTCTTAACTCATGGTATTGCTGCAGGAATCCACTATGTAACAGGTACAATTTCTTTAATTTTAATTGGAAGAATTGAACTTTTAGATATAAAGATTTCCAAGATTCTAATGATTATATCATTTACTACTGGTGTATTATATGGTATAGTTTGGATAAGATATCTTCTCTCTTTAATAGTCGGAATAGAAGAACTGTTTATGTACTATTTATTTCAATGGTTTGCACTCGTTGGGGTTATCTTGTGGTCGCTATCTCATGGTATATTTTTATTAAAAGCTAAAAAGCGAGACCAATGGGTATAAAAAATTGTTACTTCATGGATGCTTTTATACAACTAAGGTTTGTTGAAAATATCAAACCGAGAATACTATCCATTGATATCTAAATTTTAGCGTTCTTGGATTCTCGGGTGTTATTTATAAAAGAGATTATTGAATTTATTATTACTCGACATTTTTTTTTAAAAAGTTTTTTTTGCCCTTAAAAATCTTTTTTATTTCACTTAATATAGGTTCTAATAGTTCTTTTCACTTCCGTAGACATCTATAAGCGATTCATCAGTATCAATGTTGACAATTCAATAGAATTAAATTCTATTAGTTATTAACTCTCATATATGTGATTTGTATGGAATTAAATACCTTATTCAGTCCAGAAAAGATTGGAAATGTTCAAATTAAAAACCGAATTGTTCGATCAGCGACTTATACACGAAAATCAGAAAAATACGGAATAGTGGGCAATACATTAGTTGAGTTTTATGATGAATTGGCTCAAGGTGGAACGGGTTTAATAATTTCGGAGTTTATAGGCGTTGATCCTAGTGGAACAATGAGTGCATATCAACTTCGTTTAGATAATGATTCTTTTATTCCTGGTCAAAGAAAATTGGTTGAGGCTGTTCACAATTATCATGAAGTTAAAATAGCGGCTCAAATTGCACATACTGGACGTCAGGGAGCTCATCCTAAATATCCTCCCGTTGCTCCTTCTCCAATACCTGATAAAATTACTGGTTTAACACCCCGAGAATTAACAAAACCTGAAATTGAAGACCTAATACAAAAATTTGTTGCAACAGGAAGAAGAGCTTATGAAAGCGGATATGACATGGTTCAATTACATGCTGCACATGGTTACTTTTTAAGTAATTTTATTTCACCTTATACAAATAGGCGATCTGACAATTATGGTGGAACCAATGAGAACATGGCAAGAATACTAACCGAAATCTATGATGGTCTTAAAGATGAAGTTGGAAAGAAATTTCCTGTAATAATTAAATTACAGACAAAAGATTTTGTATCTGGAGGTTTAGAAATGAAACAAGGTTTAGAAATTGCTAAGATATTAGTGGATAAAGGTTTCGAGGCAATAGAACCGAGTGGAGGAATAGGTGAAACTCAAATTGGAACAAAGAACGCATATCCAAGCAGACAGATTAAATCACCAGAAGAAGAAAATTACTTTCTACCAATTGTTAAAGAATTAAAACCTTCTATGAAAAATTGCAAAATGATTCTGATGGGTGGAATTAAAAACCCTATTTCTGCTGAAAATTTCCTTAAAGCAGGGATAACAGATTTTATCTCTTTGAGCAGACCCTTAATATATGAACCGAATCTTCCGAATCGATGGATGAATGGTGATTTAAAACCTGCTAAATGTAGGAGTTGCAACTCTTGTTATGTGACTATATTTACCGGCCCAGTTTATTGCGTTGTTAGGAGAAGGTTAGAAAAAAGAAAACAAAGAAAAATGAAGTAATTTGAGTTTTCATTGTAAATGCAATTGATATCACATTATTATTATAATAAAAATTCTACCTGTAACTTGTTTTTCAATTGTCTTAAAAAGATTCCTCAACATTAATTAAGAAAAAAATCTAATGTAAATTATATTTAAAACCTAAATAAACACAAAACAATTTTAAGTGAAAATAATGAAAAAAGTAGCTATTGTTGGGGTAGGAATTACCCCTTTTAGAGCAAGATATTTGGATAAAACATATTTCGAGCTCGCTTACGATGCGACTAAACTCGCTTTGGAAGATGCGAACAAAAATGGGGCGGAAATTACTCATGACAATTTAGAATCTACCGTATATGGTATATATAACGAGTTATTTGAACGACAATTCATGCCGGATATCTTTATAAATTCGTACATCGGAATGAATAATAAACCGGGAACGCGAATAGCTTCTGGGGGCGCTACTGGAGGTTATACCGTGAGAATGGCATACGCGGAAGTAGCCTCTGGGCTTTCTGATCTATGTCTCTGTCTTGGTGTGGAGAAATGTAATGACTGTTATGACGAACAGACCGGTGTGACAACCCCTGAAGTCTTGAACGCAATCGCTTATTCAGCAGACATGACATACGAATATCCAATGGGTATGATGGCCGCCAGTTCATATGTTTCAATGGTTAACGCTCATTACGAAGAATTTGGTAATCCAACTGAAGAACAAATGGCTTATGTTAGCGTCAAGAATCACGGAAATGCCATATTAAACCCGAAGGCACAATCTCCAATGAAAGTAAGCGTGGAGGATGTTCTAAACTCACGTATCATATGTTTTCCTTTCAAGATGCTTGATTGTTGCTTGTATTCGGAAGCTTCCGCTGCACTTATTCTGGCATCAGAAGATAAAGTGAAGGAGTTAAAAATTGAAAAACCAATATGGATTACCGGAGTCGATGCAGCGAATACTGATTGTTTTATTGGTAATCGGGAGGATATGGGTCGTCTTTATTCAAATATCTATGCTGCAAAAGGCGCTTATAAAATGGCTGGTCTTGATTATAGTAAGATAAAGAACCAAATTGACCTCGCTGAGCTTCATGATGCCTTCTCTGGACATTATTTGTCATAAAGACAATTCGCCAGTCAAGAAGTCATCTCGTATGAGGAACTTGGATTCGTACCTTTTGGAGAGGGTGGTCCGTGGATAAAGAAAACATTTGAAAAACCAGGAGAGGGTCCATGGTTAGAGGGAGAACTCCCGTGTTGTCCCTCAGGTGGATTGATAGGTTGTGGACACGCTGTTGGTGCAACGGGAATTATGAGCACAGGTGAAGCTGCTCTTCAATTAAGAGGAGAAGCAGGAAAACATCAAGTATCAATTAATAAAGGGAGAGCTATATCTCATTCTATTGGAGGTCCTGGTGCTGCCTATGCTGCTATAATCGTAATGGTAAACGAGGAGGGGATGAAGAAACCATGAGCGAAGAGTTTCAAGACCATCAAATTCGAGATGTCATAAAAATTAACTACAAATACACGATGGGTGGACAATCGAAGTTTTTTATTGAAGTGATGAAAAATAAGAGACTTTTAGGTACAAAATGTAAGAAGTGCGGAAAAACTTGGATGCCTCCAAGAATTAATTGTTCTGATTGTTACGAACCTGCAGATTGGGTGGAGCTTAAACAGATTGGAACTATTGAAGTGAGTACTATAGTATGGTATACTACTTCAGCTTTTATTAAAGCTATACCTTATGGAATAGGATTTATAAAACTGGATGGAGCTGAAACCTCGTTATTTCAGGGTATTTTTTCAGAAAATTTGGTCCCTTCAAAAATCAAAAAAGGCAAACGAGTTAAAGCAGTATTTAACAAGCTGAGGGAAGGGAAAATGACAGATTTCTTTTTCGTTCCGGAGGATGAATACGATAATTGGATTTCAAAACCAGAATACGAGGGAGGTGTGTAGGAATGGGACCAGCTAAAGAAAACTTATTGAAAATCGTTGAGAGAATGAACGAAAATCCAAAAGCTCAAACCGTATTTGTGACAAATATAGCGGGGAAAAATGTCGATTGGGAAATGTTTTTCCAGTTTAATCTTGATAGTGACGAACCCTTCTATTTGGAAATAAAAAACCAAAAAAGTAAAGTTTTAGAAGGAACCAAATCTGATGCACTAATAGTAATGTCTGGAAAATCAGATGCTATCGTGAGAATTTGTGAAGGGAAAGGAGATTTTACGCACGCAATATCTCGCGAAGAGATTCTAGTAGAGAAAGGTAATGTTATGGATGTAATCCGTTTTACAAGAGCAATCACCATTGTTTTAAAAGCAAATTAAAATTTGTTAAATTTTTTTTGTTTTTTTGAATTAAAAAGAAAAATTAACCGGGATTATCATTTTTAGATTTCATCAGAATGGTTTTTTCTTCGATTTTCTTTTTTCAAATTACTATTAATATTAATTAAGTAAAAAATCTAATATAACTCATAATTGAAATCAAATTTAAAATGATATAATTTAAAATGAGAACAATGAAAAAAGTAGCTATTATAGGGGTAGGAATTACCCCTTTTAGAGCAAGATTTTTGGATAAAACATATTTCGAGCTCGCCTACGATGCGACTAAACTCGCTTTGGAAGATGCGAACAAAAATGGGGCGGAAATTACTCATAACAATTTAGAATCTACGGTTTATGGTATATATAACGAGTTATTTGAACGACAATTCATGCCGGATATCTTTATAAATTCGTACATCGGTATGAACAATAAACCGGGGACTCGAATTGCTTCTGGGGGCGCCACTGGAGGTTATACTGTGAGAATGGCTTACTCGGAAGTAGCCTCAGGGCTATCTGATCTATGTCTTTGTCTTGGTGTGGAAAAATGTAACGATTGTTATGACGAACAGACAGGAGTAACTACTCCAGAAGTGTTGAACGCGATCGCATATTCAGTGGATATGACATATGAATACCCAATGGGTATGATGGCAGCCAGTTCATATGTTTCAATGGTTAACGCCCATTACGAAGAATTTAGAAACCCGACCGAAGAACAAATGGCCTACGTTAGCGTGAAAAATCACGGAAATGCCATGTTAAACCCAAAAGCGCAATCTCCAATGAAAATAACTGTAGAAGATGTGTTAAACTCCAGAATAATTTGTTTTCCCTTCAAATTGCTTGATTGTTGCCTTTACTCCGAGGCTTCAGTTGCATTAATTTTAGCAAATGAAGAAAAAGTGAAAGAGTTAGGGGTTGAAAAACCTATTTGGATTACAGGGGTTGGTGCGGCGAATACAGATTGTTTTATTGGGAATCGTGAGGACATGGGGCGGTTATATTCGAATATCTATGCGGCGAAAGCAGCATACAAAATGGCTGGTTTGGATTATAACAAAATCAAGAGCCAAATTGACCTCGCTGAGCTTCATGATGCCTTCTCTGGACATTCCTTGTCATAAAGACAATTCGCCAGTCAAGAAGTCATCTGTTATGAAGAACTTGGATTCGTACCTTTCGGAGAAGGTGGTCCGTGGATAGAAAAAACATTCGAAAAACCTGGAGAAGGGCCTTGGTTAAATGGAGAGCTCCCATGCTGTCCTTCTGGAGGTTTGATTGGATGTGGACATGCAGTTGGTGCTACGGGAATTATGAGCACAGGTGAAGCTACTCTTCAATTAAGAGAAGAAGCTGGTAAGCATCAAGTACCAATTACTAAGGGTAGAGCGATATCTCACTCAATAGGCGGTCCTGGAGCCGCTTATGCTGCGATAATTGTAATGGCAAACGAGGAGGGGTTGAAGAAACCATGAACGAAGAATTTCAAGACCATCAAATTCGAGATGTAATAAAGATTAACTACAAATATACTATGGGAGGACAATCAAAGTTTTTTAAAGAGCTGATGAATAATAAGCGATTATTAGGTACAAAATGTAAAAAGTGCGGGAAAACTTGGATGCCACCTAGAATTAATTGTTCTGATTGTTACGAACCTGCAGATTGGGTGGAGCTTAAACAGACTGGAACTATTGAAGTGAGCACCATAGTGTGGTATACTACTTCAGCTTTTATTAAAGCAATTCCTTACGGAGTTGGATTTATAAAACTGGATGGAGCTGAAACCTCGTTATTTCAGGGTATTTTTTCAGAAAATTTGGTCCCTTCAAAAATCAAAAAAGGCAAACGAGTTAAAGCAGTATTTAACAAGCTGAGGGAAGGGAAAATGACAGATTTCTTTTTCGTTCCGGAGGATGAATACGATAATTGGATTTCAAAACCAGAATACGAGGGAGGTGTGTAGGAATGGGACCAGCTAAAGAAAACTTACTAAAAATCGTTGAGAAAATGAACGAAAATCCAAAAGCTCAAGCCGTATTTGCGACAAATATTGCAGGGAAAGATGTCGATTGGGAGATAACTTTCCAGTTTAATCTTGATAACGACGAACCCTTCTATTTGGAAATAAAAAATCAAAAAAGTAAAGTTTTAGAAGGAACCAAATCTGATGCTGTTATCGTAATGTCTGGAAAAACTGATGCGATTGTGAGAATTTGCGAAGGGAAAGGAGATTTTACACATGCTATATCACGCGAAGAGATATTAGTGGAACAGGGCGATGTTATGGATGTTATAAGATTAACAAGAGCTATAACTATCGTTTTGAGATTAAAATAATAAAATAATTATTTTTTATTTTTTATGAATTAAAAAGAAGAATTAACCGGGATAATCATTTTTGGATCCCATCAGAGTGGTTGTTTCTTCGATCCATTGAGATAGGTCTTTATCAATTCGACAAAAAGTAACGATTTTGTCTAAATCCTTTAGCTTATTAAACGAACATTCTACGATCACATCCCAGGCACCATAAAGAGGAGTGGCATAGGTAATCTTCCAATCCTCCTCTAGATTTGTTGATTTCAAACCAACTAATTTATCTACAACCTTCCATTCAGTACCAATTACTTTTAATCTTATTAATATATACCCTCGATAATACATTCTTATTTTTCACCTTCTTTTCTTATTTTTTAACAATTTTATTTTTTCCTAATATACCCATTATTTAATTAAATTGCTTAAGAGTTATTTTTTTAACTTTTCTATTGAATTAATTGTATTTTTGACTTGAAATCCAATCTCACTTTGTAAACCCCATAATGGTATAAACCCATAACTATATTTTTGATTAAATGTACTGTTCGTATCGTAAGTCGCCAAATTTAAATCATATAATCCATAAGGAGATTCTCTTGAAACTACATTAACGCTCCCTTTAAATAATTTCAATTTTACATTACCGGTTACTTTTTGATTAACAACATTAATGAAAGATTCTAAGGCGTTTCTTAATGGGTCGACCCATAAGCCCTCATAAATTAATTCGGTCCATCTTTGATCAACTATTGTTTTAAATGAATTTTCATGTTTAGTACATACATATTTTTCAAGATCTTTATGTGCTTTAATTAAAATTAAAGCTGCTGGAACTTCATATACCTCTCGTGATTTTAATCCAATTGCACGATCTTCCATATGATTGACTCTTCCTATTCCATGTTTACAACCCAAATTATGCAAATTTCTGATTAATTCAACACTGTTAATCACGACTCCATTTAAACCAACTGGTACTCCTTTTTCAAAATCAACTTGGATATATTCAGGAGTATCTGGAGCATTTTCTGGCAATATTGTCCAAGCATGACAATCTTCCGGTGGTTCAATTTCAGGATGTTCTAAGATATCACATTCTGCACTCCTTCCAAACAGATTCTCATCGATACTATATTTTTGATTTTGCTTTTTAATAGGAATTCCATGGTGCTGGGCATATTTAATTTCTTCATCTCTGCCCATATTCCATTCAATTAAAGGTTGTAATATTTCTATATTAGGAGCATAAGCTCTTATTGTTACATTAAACCTTATTTGATCATTTCCTTTACCAGTGCATCCATGAGCTATTGCTTCAATATTCTCTTGCTTTGCAATTTTTATTGCTTCTATAGCTATTAGTGGTCTTCCTATTGCCGTACTTAGAGGATAAATTCCTTGGTATAAACCGTTTGCTTTAATAGTTGGAAAGACATATTCATTTACAAATTCATCTTTTAAATCAACTGTGTAATGTTTAATAACTCCTAAGCTAAATGCCTTTTCTTCAATTTCGTCAAATCTGGAAGGATCGGCAAATTCTTGACCGAGATCAGCAGTGATTGTATAAATTTTTGCTTTATACTTCTCTTGTAACCACTTTATCATACAAGAAGTATCTAACCCACCAGAAAACATTAATAATATTTTATCATACACATCTTTTTTAGGTCCTAATTGACTCATAATTCCCTCACTTTTTCTCAATTTTAAAATTTTCTATTAATAAATTACTTTTTAAACAGGGAACATAGGAATTGATTTCAATCCCATATTCTCTTCTAAATTAAACATTAAATTCATATTTTGGACAGCCTGTCCTGCTGCACCCTTAATTAAATTATCAATTGCTCCCATAATAATTATTTTATCAGCTCTTTTATGTAATGTAAATCCTATATCACAATAATTTGAACCTTTAACCCATTTTGTTTCAGGGAATACACCTTTCTTTGTCAGACGAATGAAGAATTCATTGTGATAATATTTTTCATAAATACATTTGATTTCATCATAATCATATGAATCCTTGAGATTTCCATAGCATGTACACAAAATTCCTCGATTCATTGGTAGAAGATGTGGTGTTAAAGTTACTGATATTTCATTTCCATATAATTCACTTAGTTGTTGTTCAATTTCTGGTGTATGTCGATGAGATGTTACGTTATAGGGTTTTATCGATTCATTACATTCCGAGAAATGTGTTGTAAGACTTAAGGAACGCCCTGCTCCTGATACTCCTGATTTTGCGTCAATAATTATGTTATCTGGATCTAAAATTCCTTCTTTGATAAGAGGTGATAAACATAATAAAGCACATGTTGGATAACAGCCAGGGTTCGCAATTAATCTTGATACTCTTATTTGCTTTCTTTTCCATTCACTAATGCCGTAAACAGCTTTATTCAAAAGATCTTTATTATTGTGTTTAATTTTATACCATTCCTCATATAATTCTATGGATTTTAATCGAAAATCAGCGCTAAGGTCGATAATCTTAACATTTTTTAAAATGGATTCTGTTAATAATTTAGAAGTAACTCCATGAGGTAAAGTTAAAAAAATAATGTCAAGTTGGCTTGCTATAGTTTCGAGTTCATTCTCATCACATTTCATTTCGCATATTTTGTTAAAATTTTCATAAATTGAATTATAAACTTGATTATTATGATTTTTAGAGGATAGTGTTTTTATTTCTACTTCAGGATGGTGATATAGAATTCTTACTAATTCTGATCCTGCATATCCCGTTGCTCCTATTACTCCTGCCTTAATCATCATCATAAATCTCAATTACTTTTGAAATTGTTGTAATACTTCATTCAAGATACCTATCCCTTTATCAATCTCTTTTTTTCCAATAATCAGTGGTGGAACAAATCTTATAACATTTTCTCCAGCACCTAATAAAAGCAGACCTTTTTCTATACATTCTTTAACAATATCCTTCACTGAGCAATTTAATTCAATACCGAGCATTAAACCATACCCCCTTACATCTGTTATTATTTCATATTTTCCTTGTAATTTTATTAACTTTAATTTAAGATAAATCCCTTGTTTTTGTACATTTTCAAGAACTCCTTCATATAATAACTTCTTTAGAACTACTTTGCCTGCAGTACATGCTAAAGGATTCCCACCAAATGTAGATGCGTGATCACCTGGTTGCAAAGCATCAGCTTTTTTTTGAGTCGCCAACATTGCTCCAATTGGAAAACCACCTCCTAATCCTTTCGCTAATGATACCACGTCAGGTTTTATATCAAATAATTGATATGCAAAGAGTTCACCTGTTCTTCCTATTCCACATTGAACTTCATCAAATACAAGGACAATGTCATTTTTATCACAGAGAGATCGTACTTTTTCTAAGTAGATTTTCTCAGCAGGATGAATTCCTCCCTCTCCTTGTATAGGTTCAATAATAATTGCACATGTGTTTTTATTGACTGCTTTCTCTAACTCATTAAAATTATTAAATTCTACATAGGAAAATCCAGGCAATAAAGGATTAAATCCTTTTTGATACTTAGTTTGACCTGTCGCAGTAACAGTCGCCATTGTTCTTCCATGAAACGATTTTTTCATTGTGATGATCTCATAGCAATTTTCTCCATGAAATTTCTTTCCATATTTCTTACTTAACTTTATTGCCGCTTCTACCGCTTCTGCTCCGCTATTACAGTAAAAAACCTTGTCAAAACAACTATTTTGAACTAAAATTTCACTTAATTCAATTGAAGGAATCATCCAATACAAATTTGAACAATGCTGCAATTTTGTTAACTGTGTAGATATCTCTTTCACATAATCACTATCATTATAACCAAGTGCATTTACAGCTATACCTGCTACAAAATCTAAATACTTTTTTCCATCACTATCCCAAAGATATACCCCATTACCCTTTTCTAAAACAATAGGGAACTGGCTATATGTGTTCATAATAACCTTAGTACCCCTTTCAATCCATTCGTTCATAATTCTAATTAACCTTTTTTATCTTCATTCTTTATTTTTAATCTTATTTTTTAAACATCGTACCAATCCCATGAGGAGTAAATATTTCAAGTAATAAACTATGTTCAATTCTACCATCTATAATATGAACTGATTTTACACCACTATGAACTGCTTCTATACAGCTCTTTACTTTTGGAATCATTCCATTAGAGATTACTCCCTCTTTTATATAAGATAAAGCTTGATCAACATTCATCTCTGTAATTAGAGATGTGTTATCATTAACAACTCTAAGCACTCCTAATACATCTGTTAAAAATACTAATTTTTCAGCGTTTAACGCCTTTGAAATTGCTAATGCTACATCATCAGCATTTATATTGTATGTGTTTCCTATGTTATCTTTACCAATAGGAGCAACTACAGGAATAAGAGAGGCTTTTATCATTCCTTTGAGAAGATTAGTATTTACATTAATAATCTTTCCTACACAACCTAAATCTTTCCCATCAATTAATTTCTTCTCAGCTTGTAATAAATTCCCATCTTTTCCGCATACACCAATTGCATCAACGCCATGGGTTTGAATATCGTTAACAATACCTTTATTAACCTTTCCAGCTAATACCATCTCAACAATGTCCATGGTTTCCTCATCAGTAATTCTGAATCCATTGAAAAATTTTGGCTCGATCCCTAATTTTTTTAACATTTTATTTATTACAGGTCCACCTCCATGAACTATTATGATATTTATACCAACCAATTTTAAGAAAACAATATCTTCAGCAAAACTCTTCTTAAGTTCATTATCATTCATAGCACTCCCTCCATATTTTATGATAATAGTTTTTCCATAAAATTTTTTGATGAATTGGAGTGCTTCAACCAAAATTTCTGCTTGTCTTAATTTTTCAATAATGATAAATACCTCCTTATGATCTATAAGCTCCATTAATCCGTACATAATCATAACTTAAATCACAGCCCCACGCGATTGCTTCACCAATACCCTCTTTCAATAATAATTCGACCGTAATTTCATTTTCTTTTAGAATTTTTAAAGCTAATTCTTCATCAAATTGTAGAGGTGTTCCATCTTGTATGAGTATAATCGAATGTGAATCATTATGAAATTTGATTGAAACTCCTGTGGGGTTAAAATTTGCTCCAGAATATCCCATAGCAGCTAGAATCCTACCCCAATTAGCATCTTCTCCAAAAAAAGCAGTTTTTACTAAATTTGAAGTAACTACTGATTTACTCAAGAGTTTTGCATCTTTTTTTGATGCTGCACCGGTAACTTTTACAGCAATGAATTTTTTAGCTCCTTCTCCATCCCTTACAATTTCTTGAGCTAAAAATAAATTAATGTGATGGAGTGCTTGTTTAAAAATATAATATTCCTCATTTTCTTCCTTAATTTCTGAATTTCCCCCCAGTCCATTAGCTAATAGAATTACTAAATCATTTGTACTTGTATCACCATCTACAGAGATCATATTATATGAATCATCAACACTTTTTTTCAGAGCTTTATTTAATAACTCTCTTGAAATGTTGATATCTGTAGTAATGAAGGAAAGCATAGTTGCCATATTTGGATGAATCATTCCAGAACCTTTAGCTATACCTCCAATTCTAATTTTCTTATTATCGATTGTAAACTCAACTGAAATTTGTTTTGGATGAGTATCAGTAGTCATAATTGCCTCGGCAGCCAAATTTGCATCTAAGTTAGTATTTCCCAATTTTTCATACGTATTATTAATTCCAGCAACTATAATATCAATTGGGAGAGGAACCCCAATTATTCCAGTAGATGCTACCAGAACTTGATTTTTATTCACCCCCAAGCAAGATGCTAACTCAGTTGCCATTAATTCTGTATGTTTAGCCCCAACCTCTCCTGTACAAGCATTTGCATTTCCGCTATTAATAACAATTGCTCTTACCCCATTTTGATTTTGAATAAGGTTCTGATTCCATAAAATTGAGGATGCCTTAACAACATTCGATGTAAAAACACCAACTGCCTTAGTTGGAACTTCACTATAAATTAATGCTAAATCTTTCTTGCATTCTTTAATTCCAATATGGCTACCAGTAGCGTGATATCCCTTTGGGCTTGTAATACTTCCATTTAATTTCTTTATTCCTGCGTTCTTTATTTCCATTTCTTAAAACTCTTTATGATTTTTATTTTAATTACCTCTTATAAAAAAATAATAAATTAGAAGAAGTGAAGAAAGAAGAATGTCACTTCAATTCTTATTTTTATTATAGAATTAAAGCCGGTGCCGTGCCGGACTCGGATTGTGCGGTGCTTTTGGAAATTGTATACATACAATTTCATTATTCAAATGAGGATCAAATAAGATCAACATTCATAACACCAACGCAATATTATTAAAATATAGTAGTGAGGCTATATAAATTAAACGAATTTTAATATTTTTTATTATCTCTAAATAACACGAGTAAAAAATAAGTTTTAATTAAACATTTTTTAAAGTGTTTCTTATTTCAATATAAACTTACTGTTTTTTATTGAACAATTTTCAATAATTCATTCTTCAGGAGAGGAGATTTTTAATTATTTTCTCCCTAGGAATCTTAGCATTCCTTATCATTTCTAGTCTTTTTAAAAACAAATTGTGTAATGCTTCTTTATTTTTTATCAACTCATGAATGTTAAGTTTGACTTCTTTCTTAGCTGGAGAACCTTGACTAGTTCTTCTTTCTAAACAAAGATCTAAATTTCCTAATGTTTGAATTAAGTTTTCGGATATTTTAGTTTCTTTATTTATTACGTCAAAAATATATTTCTCAATTTTTTCTTTATTTAGCATATCTCCTGGCTTTTCTGAATTTTTTACTAAAAGTGCGACAATTTTATGCGATTGTCTAAAAGGGATGTTATATTTTTGAACTAATAGTTCAGCTAAATCTAAAGCCAGAATGAAACTCTCATTAACAACCTTACTCAGGTTTTCTTTATTAATTGTTAAAGTTGAAAATATACCCTTAAACATTTCAATTATCGAAAAAAGTAACTCGAATGAACTTTTTAATAATGGTTTCAAGTCTTGAAAATCCCTGAAATATCCCGTTGGAATTGATTTAACGACCATTAAGGCATTGAATAGGTTTGACACGATTTTAGAACTCTTACTCCTAATTAATTCCAGTGTATCTGGGTTTTTCTTTTGAGGCATAACACTTGAAACTGAACAGTAAGCATTATCTAACTCAATAAAATTAAACTCACTTGTGGACCAAATAATCAAATCTTCTGCTATTCTTGAAAATTGAATTGCTAATGAAGAAAGTCCCATTATAGTTTCATATATATAATCTCGCGAACTAACAGCATCAATAGAATTATATACAATTCCATCAAAACCTAAAAGCTCTGCGGTTCGAAGCCTATCGATACTAATACTTGTCCCTCCAATAGCACATGCTCCAAGAGGATTCTTATTAACTCGTTTATAAATTTCTTCTATCCTTTCAAGAGATCTTAAAAGTTGAGCAAGATAGTTATTGATATAATGTGAAAATACTCCTAATTGCCCTTTTTGCAGATGAGTATATAATGGCATATAAGTATCAATGTTTTTCTTAGAAACATCAAGCAAAATATCAAATAACGTGAATAATTCTTTAGTGAAATTATTTAATTCCTTTCTTATTTTTAACCTTAAATCAACTGAGATTTGATCATTTCTCGATCTGCCTGTATGTATTTTTCCACCTATTTCAATACCAATCTTATCAATAACGCTCTGTTCTATAAAAGGATGAATATCTTCAAAATTTTCGTTTAATTCAATCTGATTAGTCAATAATTTTTCTCTTATATCTTCAAGGGAAGTTAGGATCATTTTAATTTCACTTTTAGTAAGCAAATTTTGTTCAAATAGCATAATGTCATGCACTTCAGTCCCTATAATATCTTCTTCAGCAATCCATAAATCCTCTTTTAAAGATGAAATAAACTTCAAGGCCTTTTTATCAAGCGGAGTATCTAATCTTGTTCTAAATAAATCTTTAGGCATTATTAATCTGATAAATTGTGATATAAATTATAAAGATATTAGTATTTTAACTCTATAATTTTTAGGGTAATATTAAAATTAAATCAACTAATTCGAACCATTATAAAAACTTTTTTAGTATTATTAAATAAATCTAAAGAACATTAGGGATATTCTAAGCTATAAAATAAATCTATTTTACGCTTTTTAATGTTTTAAATATTTTAACTTCACTAATATTTCAATAATCTTTCTAAGTATTTTTTAGTAGCATGATTAATTATCAACGCTTAAAGTTAATATGATTTGATTGGAATGAAAATAATTGATTTACGATCTGATACGGTTACCAAACCATCTCCTGAAATGTGGGAATATGTGAAGTCAATGGGTAATTCTCAACTTGGAGATGATGTAATGGGGGAAGATCCAACTGTGAATGAATTAGAGGAAAAAGCTGCTAAACTTATCGGAAAAGAGGCTGCACTTTTTGTCACCTCGGGGACTCAGGGCAATTTAGTATCGCTACTCTCGCAAACAAAACCTGGAGATGAAATATTATTAGAGGAATTAAGCCACATATATGGTCATGAAGTAGGGAGTGCAGCAAGGATCGGAGGATTAATGATTAGAACATATCCTTCTAATAAAGGAGTTCCCTCCTTTGAATACTTACAATCTTTAATTAGAGATAGGGAGGATATACATGATCCTCCATCATCCTTATTATGTGCTGAGAATACTCATAATTACCATGGTGGTGCAATAATAAGTATTGATGTTTTAAAGAGAATGAAAGAATTTGCATCCTATAATGAGCTGAAATTTCACTTAGATGGTGCAAGAATATTTAACGCAGCAGTTGGATTGAATGTACCTGTAGCTGAAATTACTAAGCATGCCGACAGTGTAATGTTCTGTTTGTCTAAAGGACTCTCATGTCCTGTAGGATCTATTGTAGCGGGTTCCAAAGAAATTATTATTAAAGCAAGGAAGTTTCGGAAAATGCTTGGAGGAGGAATGCGTCAAGCTGGTATTATAGCCGCTTTTGGACTTCTTGCCCTAGAACCTAAATGGATCAATAGACTTAGCGAGGATCATAAAAATGCAAAACTACTAGCAGCGGGTATTAAAGGTTTGGATTTACCTCTTAAAGTGCAAGAACCAGATACTAATATATTAATGGTCGAGTTTCCTCAAAATATGGGGATGGCAGAGTTAATATCTGATCTTAGCAAACAGGGTGTTATGGCTTTTAACATAAAGCAAAAAATCCGTTTTGTCACCCATTATGGAATAAATGAAGAAGATATCCAATTATGTATTGACAAAATTTCTATAACACTAGGTAAAATGTTATAACTTTTATAGTTTGAGTGATCTTCAAATCCTCATTTTGCCAAAAAAGTGTTTTAACTATAAAAGGAATCAAGGTTTAATGTTAAATTAACAAAAATAAAAAATTAAGAAAAATCCTTTAGTTGGAAAGGTTCAAAAAAAGGCGTTACGGGAAGAGTAAAGTATTAGTTATAAATCTTTTTTATTTTTTATATTTTATATATTCTAAACCTAAATTTTAAAACAATTAATAGTATCTGATCTAAAAATGAAAATTGAAGATTTCGAAGATATAGCATATGAAAAGGAAACTAACGGTATTTGTACTGCAACCTTTTCAAGGCCAGAAAGGAGAAATGCTGTAACATATATCACATTTCTAGAACTATATTATATCATTGAGGATATGGAAAAAGATAAAAATGCAAAGGTTCTGATTATAACTGGAGATCCCAGAGGAGAGGCGTTCACATCTGGGGGTTATTTCAAATCTGAAATGTTTCACAAAATGCAGAAATATCCTGAAATAGATCTAATGGATATAGCCCAAAAAAAACTCTGCTTGAAGATGTGGGATTTCCAAAAGCCTGTAATTGTTGCAATTAATGGTATGGCAATCGGTGGAGGAGTTACAATGCCTTTAGCAGGAGGAGACATAGTATTTATGGCTGAAGATGCATGGTTAGGGTTTTTCTTTGCAAGAAGAGGGATAGTTCCCGAATTTGCTACAACATTTCTTTTACCATTGCTTATAGGTTTTCAAAGAGCAAAAGAGATTTGTTTTTTCGGCGAAAAAGTCACATCTCAACGAGCACTTGAGTTGGGATTGGTAAATAAAGTTCTACCCAACAATGACCTAATGCAATATACAAGGGAACAAGCTTTAAGATTAATTCCACCAAAGGGTCCCAGTTTATCATTAAAATTAATGAAAAAAACGATGCATGCATATTTTCGAGATATACTTTCTCACACTTTAGACTTAGAAAACAAAGCTCTTAGGAAAACTTTTGCTTCCAAGGATTTTAAAGAAGCAATGTCGGCTTTAAAAGATAAAAGGGAAGCTAAATTTATTGGAAAATAAATTAATTGTCCAAAATTGATGGTTCTAAGACTTAGCATTAGTAAATTTTTTATTACAAAAGAGAAGATATTGCATAATGATAACTTCAAAATATGATCAAAATCGAGTAATTGGAACTTATCCTGTTATTGTAATTGGAGCAGGTTTGGGCGGATTGGGTGCAGCGTGTCAACTTGTAGCTCGAGGAGAACAAGTGCTTTTATTAGAAAAGCATAACGTACCTGGGGGATTTGCTACATCTTTTGTTCGGGGTAGATTTGAATTTGAAGGTGCGCTACACGAATTAAGTGATATTGGTTCAGAAGATAACAGGGGTGCACTTTATAGATTTTTTGAAAAGTTAGGAATTGTTCCTGATAAGCTCAAATTTAAACAAGTACCCGAATTTTATAGGAGTGTCTATCTTGATGGGTATGATGTTTCATTACCTCTAGGAATGGATGATTATACGAATAAACTTATTGAGCTTTTTCCCCATGAACAGAAGGGAATAGAAGACTTTCTGGAAGTGTGTAAAGCGGTACTTGCTGGAATTGAATATATAGCATCTAAAGGAGGAAAATATTCTCCTGGTGATGTATTAAAAGAACATCCATGGCTTCCAAGGGTAGCAGGGATAACACTTTCAGAGTTATATGAAAGATTTTTTACAGATAAGAAATTGATAACAGTATTATCTCAACTATGGGGATATATTGGATTACCACCAGACAGAATGAATGCATATGTGTTTGTTGCTATGTTAATTTTTTACCTAAAATGGGGTGCTGCGTTTCCAATGGGCAGATCTCATTCCTTAACAAGTGCTCTTGTGAATGCTTTCGAAAAATTTGGTGGGGTAATACGATATAATGCCTTAGTAGACAGAATACTAGTTGATAATGGAAGAGTAATTGGAGTTGAACTACTAAATGGGGATATATATCTTTGCAAAGCTGTGATATCAAATGTGAATCCGATATGCACCTCAATGAAAATGCTACCTCCCGAAATTGTACCTGATGACTATAAAAGAAAGATTTACACTCCTGAAATAGGACCTTCAGGATTCTCTGTATATATTGGATTGAATTCACCCTATAAAGAGTTAGGATTCACCGCTCATGAGACCTTTATCAACTCTACCTATGATATGAATCATGCGTTTGAGACTTTTCGAAAATTAGAACCTCCCGAATATATGGTAGCGGCTTGTTATAATCATATTTATGAGAATATATCACCACCTGGAACTACGCAGTTGGTTCTCACAACACTCCAGATGGGAAAACTATGGCAGAATATAGCGCCAGATCAATATTTTCGCAAGAAAGATGAAATTTCTGATAAAATGATCTCATTAGTTGAACAAACAATTTCCCCTGATATAAGAGATCACATAGAGGTGGCTGTAGCAGCAACGCCTCTGACTTATTATCGTTATTCAAAGAATATCGAAGGAGCAATTTACGGAACTGACCAATCTGTAGAGAATGGGCCATTATTGAGATTGAAGAGTAGGGGATCAATTCCTGGGCTTTATCAAGTAGGGGCTTGGACTAATTTTGGTGGAGGATTCTCAACTACAATTGTTGGAGGCAGAATTGCTGCAGGGATGTATCTAAAAGATAAAATTGAAAAGAGATGGTAAAGCATGATGGAAGATGTTAAGAAATACCAAAATGCTGAAAAAGCTAAGAAAAAACGAGAAGAACTTCAGGTTATTCCGTGGTATTACGATGGATTAGAAAATTTGTGCAATAGAATTCACCCTGGGAAGCAAATATTAAGAGTTTCTGATATAAAACAACTCTCTTCCGATACAAAGTTATTTCGATTTACCTCTGCTAACCCAAATAAGCCTTTAGCACCTTTTCGAGCGGGACAATACATAGGATTAACGGTGGAGATCAATGGAGTGAGAACTTCGCGCCCTTTTTCTATTGCCTCCTCTCCAAATCAGTTATCTTTTTACGAATTAGGAATAAGAATAAAAGAAGGAGGATTTGTTAGCCCATTTCTTGTTGAAAACTTAAAAGTTGGAGATGTTTTAGAAGCTTCTGAACCTCTTGGAAATCTATTTTATAATCCTCTGTTTCACGGAAAAGATTTGGTTTTTATTGCAGGAGGTAGTGGAATTACACCATTTATTTCCATGTTGAAAGATATCAGTGAGAAAGATATTCCCTTGAACATTTGGTTAATTTTTGGTTGCGTGACTGAAAAAGATATATTGTTTAGAGTAGAATTAGATGAAATTCAGAAAAGAAGACCAAACGTTCATGTTAGATATATCCTCTCTGAACCAGAAGCTAATTGGAAAGGAGAATGTGGTTTTATCTCAAGAGATAAAATATTAAACGAAATCGGTGCTATTGAAAAGAAATATTTCTATGTGGTTGGTAATCAAGCAATGTATCAATTTGTTAGAGAAGAATTAACTACTCTTGGAATTTCTCAGCATCGAATTTATTACGAAGCATTTGGAGTTCCTGATGATGTTACAAAAGTTATTGGGTGGCCTCAAGAAATAAATTCGTCAAATAAAATACAAATTACGGTAAAATATAGGAGTAATGCGCTCATAGATGAAACAAATTTCGAAGCATTATGTACAGAACCACTTTTGAATAGTTTGGAGCGATCAATTAAGGATAAAATCCAGATTGCAAATGCTTGCCGTTCAGGTGAATGTGCTCTTTGCCGAACGAGATTGATTTCAGGTAAGGTTTTTGTTCCTCCAGATGTGATAATACGGGAAGTTGATAAAGATTTTGGTTATATCCATCCCTGTGTCTCTTATCCGATTTCAGATATCCATTTGGACTTAACTAATACTTAGATTTTTAAAATACAGATTAAAAACTTCTCTATTTTTTTTAAAATTAATAAAAACTGAAAAAAAAATTAAAATTCTACTTAAATTTCCATTTCGGTTTAGTTTTCTGTAATCTAGCGAGTGCACCCGAAGTTGCATCTTTAGTTTGAAGTAGTTGGGAACTGACCAAGGTTTCTAATTCAAGACCTAAACCAATATCCTTACCATAACAATCATCAATTAATTTCTTTGCCAAACCTACGGCGAGTGGTGCGCTATCGATGAGTTCATCAGTATATTTCTTTATGATTGATTCTAGTTCTTCATGGTTTTTAACAACCTGATTTACTACTCCAAGTCTATAAGCTTCAGATCCATCAAATTGACGTCCAGTTAAAATAATATCTTTGGTATTTTGAATGCCTACCAAACGGGTAAGCCTTATAGTCCCTCCTACATCGGGATTCATACCTATCTTAGATTCCAGCATATGGAATTTGGCTGATTCAGTACAAAATCGAAAATCACAAGCCAGTGCTAACTCAAATGCCATTCCATAACAATAGCCATTTATTTTGGCAATCACAGGTTTTTCCATCTTTTCGATTTTAGTAAAAATCGGATGTATCCATGTATTAGCGAAATATCTAAAATTCCTTGGGATTCTCAAATCTGGAACAATACCTTCAGGATCCCTTTCCTGACCTGTAAGGAAATTTAAGTCTATGCCTGAACTAAAGAACTCTTCTCCTCCAGTTATTATAACGACTCTTGTATTAGTACGTTCTACTTTATCAATTGCTTTTTGAAGTCCGACCATTAAATCATAGTTCATCGCATTTTTTTTGCCTAAACGATTCATTTTTATAGTTGTTATGGTTCCATCTTCGTTTTCTTCTATTAAAACTACTTTATCATTCACAATTTTTCATCTTATTTAGTTAATTAAATTTGTATAAATATATTAAAAGTAAAAAAAAAACGTATTAAATTTTTATTATATTGGCTCGAAATATTCTATATCCAAAATCCTTTTTCTTGGATTTTCTTTAAAAACAGCTTTTACTTTCATCCCTATTTTTAGTTTTTCTGGATCGCTTTCTTTTATGATATGTACAAAATCCGTGTCTGCACCATCGAGTCTGATAATTCCATAAGCGAAGGGTGGTTCTAAAGGCATAACTGGTGTAGAATGCGTGATGACAGTGAACCCTTTAACAATTCCTTGGTTTCCGATCTCAACCCATTCTTCCATTTTTTCAAAACATTCGATACAAATCATTTTAGGAGGAACATTAACCTTATTGCACTTCGGACATTTGACTCCATATATTTTATTGTTTTTTCCGATTTCTGTTATAAACTTTTCAACATACGCTCCCGCAGTATGTTTATAAGGAACTTTAATCCTTCCTCGATATACTTTTTTCTCAATTTCATCTGCCATATTTATCTACCTCTCTCAATTTTCCTCTTTTATTATCCTAAAATATGGAATGTCTGCTGTTAAATCACCTATAAGTTCTTCATTAAATACTGCCTCGACTCGTTGACCAATTTTCATCTTATTCACATCAGTTTCGTTTACGAAATGCATAGTATAAGTATCAGCACCATCTAATTTAAATAACGCGTAACCATATGGAAATGGTCGAATACCACCTGTAGAGGGATCAGTGAAAGGATAATTGATTACTGTGAAACCCTCTAAAGTACCTTTTGGAGGCAATTCTACCATATCTTCAATTGTCATTTCCACCATACAATCAGCACATACTGCTCTAGGGGGAAAGTGAACTTTTTCACATTTTGGACACTTGCTTCCCATTATCTTTTTATTTGCTTTTAACTCTTCAAAAAATTTTACAGCAAGTTTACCAATTGAATAACGATAAGGCAAATCGGTTTTCCACTTAATTTCAAAGAAATCTTTTTTTAGTTTTCTATTTTTACTCATTTTTTTCACCTCAAAGGATTTTTTCCTAAAATCATTATCTCTGTCCATAAACTCCCCCCAAATCCCATCGCAAGTGCCTTTTCTACATCTGGCACTTGACGTTTTTCACCACGCCCCATAATCTGAATAGCAGCTTCAGCTACTCTTACTAAAGCCGTAGCACCAATGGGATTTGTGCTCAATACGCCACCCGAGGGATTAACTGGTAATTCTCCACTCATTTGAGTTATCCCTTCGTCCAATAACTTTCCACCTTCACCGGGCTTACAAAAACCTAATCCTTCAGTCCAAGAAAGCTCACTCCAAGAAGTTGGTTCATAAATTTCTGCAACATCCAAATCTTTTATAGGATTTTTTATTCCTGCTTTTTTATATGCCTTCTTTGATGCTATTGTTGCGGTAGGAAGGTCAAACATTTTGTCGTCAGTCCCAAATGTATAATAATGAGCCGTTTCTACTGCGTGGAACCAAGCAGGATTGTCAGTAATCTTTTTTGTTTCTTGCTCGTTAGCGTAAATAAGAGCACAAGCACCTTCACTTTGAGGACAACAATCGTGCAATCTTAATGGATACGCGATCATTTGTGAGCTCATAACATAATCAATTGTAATGTTTGGCATTTGAAGGTGAGCAAAAGGATTATTCGCAGCGTTACTCCTATTCTTTACTGTAACTTTTGCCGCTTGTTCAGCAGTAATTCCATACTTAGCAGAATACATGCCTGCCATAAGAGCTAACGGACCGAGTGCACCAGCTAGAGACGGGCGCTCCCAAACGGGGTCGAAAGCAGTTATTATGCCTGTTGTGGCTCCACCTTCGTTTAATTTTTCCCAACCAACTACTAAAACATTATCATAAATTCCGGAAGCAACATTATGATACCCACAGATTGCTAAGGAGCTACCGGTGGTTCCTCCAGTGGCTACTTTTACTACGGGTTTTAAATATCCCGGTGCTGCTTCAATTCCACACAACAATTCAGAAAAATTGATTCCTTCAAAATGATCCATATTTCCAATAATGATTGCATCAATCTCTTTAGGTTCAAGTTGAGCATCGTCAAGAGCCATTTTAACTGCTTCATAGATCATCTCAGGAATGTTTACATCTCTTCTCTTGCTTCTAAATTTTGTTTGTCCGATACCGACAACGGCTACATCGTGTTTAGTCATTTTCATTCACCTCCAAAAATTAAAACGCAATTTCCTTGAGAACATATCCCGTTCATACCATAAGCAAGACCAGTTTTTGCGTTAGAAATTTGTCTTTTATCAGCTTTTCCCTGTAATTGTAAAGCAATCTCTGCTACTCTAATTAATCCATTTGCCATGGTTGGATTGCTGGATAGCACGCCTCCAGAGGGATTTACTGGGATTGAACCATTCATTTCTGTTTCACCACTTTCGATGAACTTACCCCCCTCTCCTTTATCACACAGTCCTAACGCCTCATAAATCATAAGTTCGTGAACACTAAAGTTTTCGCTTACTTCACATACATCTAAATTTTTATTTGGTTTGTTTATACCTGCCATTCGATAAGCTTCCTTAGCTGCTAATTCTAACCCAATTAAATCAGTCATGTTTCTATTACCCAAATAATATGCGTCAGTACAATTTCCATAACCTTTAAACCAAACAGGCGTTTCTGTCATTTTTTTAGCAACATCTTCTTTTGCTAAAAGCATTGCAACTGCTCCATCTGAAAATGGAGGAAAATCTAGTTCTTTCAGAGGATACGCCATCATCTTAGAATTAAGTACATCTTTTATAGTAATTTCTTCCCGTAAATGTGCGTAAGGGTTGTTGAGGGCGTTTTTTCGATTTTTAACCACAACTTTAGCTGCTTGCTCTTCAGTTACGCCGTATTTATTCATATACATGTTTGCCATTAAACCAGCAGATGAAATTTGATCAAGACCTAAGTGTCTTTGATAATAAGGATCAAAGATCGTGTTGTTTACGAGGTATTGGTTGACCTCAGAGCACTTACAATGCGAAACTACCATGACTGTATCATAAGACTCTGATAAAATCCTCATTGCTCCGTACATAAAGGCAAAAGCACCATCACCAGAAACCCTTGATTCTGCTTTTCTTACCGATCCTACAGCATCTTGTATAGCCATGTTTGCAATTGTTCTCCCATCATTAAAATCGTTAGAACTCGTAATTACACACCCAACATCGTCATTAGTTATTCCTAAATCGTTGTGAAGCTTCTTAACCACCTCGAAAACCAGTTCAGAATAAGTTTGATCTATTTTATCTTTCTCATACTTAGTCTGAGCGACTCCCACAATAGCTACTTTTCCAATTTTTGTCATTTTCATCAAAGTTAAATTTAAATTTAATTCATTAAATTATAAATTGAGTAAAATTTTTACTTTTAAAAATTTAAATATTAGTACATTTAATATTTTAATCAACTAATTATATAATTAATCAAAAATAAACGGAATATAAAATAAAATGTCAGAATCAAACCCAGAAAATAAATTGGTTATTTCAGCAGCTCTAGCTGGTGCAATTACAACCAAGGCTAATAATCCAAGTGTTCCCTATACAGCAGAGGAATTTGGAGATGAAGCAAAAAAGTGCTATGATGCAGGTGCTGCAATAGTTCACATCCATGCACGAGATCCAGTAAAAGGCAATCCAACACATGACTTAGACCTAATAAAAGCTGTGCTGCAAAACATTAAATCAAAAGCTCCAGACGTAATTATCAATTTAAGTAGTGCTATTAGTTCGATAGCTACAGATAAACAAAGAATAGCACCGGTTCAAACCTTCAAACCACCTTTAGCTTCCCTAAATACTGCATCCATGAATTTCGCGGTTGGTGATTACCGCACTGGAAAAGTTGGTATGGGTGCTGATAATATTTTTGCCAATACTTTTAAAACAATCGCGAAATTTGCAAAAGAGATGAAGAAAGCTGGAACGAAACCAGAAATGGAAATATATGACTTAGGGGGTCTTTATAACATGCTTTTTCTTAACAGATCGGAAGGTGACTTTTCGCAACCACTTCACTTCCAGTTTGTATGGGGTGTGCTCGGAGGAATACCTTTCAATCCAAGAAATTTTTCTTTAGTATTAGATCTAATACCTCCAGATTCTACATGGAGCGTTTGCGGAGTTTCTAAGCAACAATTTCAAGCGGGGTTATGTGCTGCAGCCTTAGGAGGACATATTCGGGTGGGCTTAGAAGATAATACTCGCAATATTACAGGTGAGCTAGCTAAAGGTAGTTACGAGCAAGTAGCATGGGCTAAAAAAGTTGCCGAGGTTGCGGGACGAGAGATTGCACAAGGTGAAGAAGCAAGAAAAATATTTCATCTAAAGCAAGAACATGTGACATTATAAGGATTAAATTGAATTTAAACTCAAGTTTAAGTCTAAATTATAATTTTTTTTATCATCCCTATTTTACGAGAATTGAAAAAATAAGAAAAAATTTAAAATTAAAAAGTAAAACCTTCAGGTAATTCTGATTCTGAGGTTCCTTCGACAACGAACCTTAGATCTGTGATTGTATAAGTAGGTGCTTTGGTATTAAATATCGGAACTACTCTTTTATCAATTTCAGGTTCTCCAACGGCTAAGACACTCATTAAAATGGTCACAACTCCTTCAAACTCAACATTTATGAACTTTATTGGTATTGGAAGAGAATTAAATGCACCAGACCTATGAGTGATAATGTAGGAATGAATTTTTGCTGTAGTTTTTGCTAAATCCGTCATATCAATGATGGTATTCTTCCTCAAACAATCTGGACAATATATTCTGAAAGGTTGATAAATAGATCCTTTTGTATTACATTTATCGTTATCACATCGGGATGCTATTAATTTTCCCTTTCCCAGACCTTCGAAAAAAGGAGCTTCTCCACCGTAAGAATGTATGTAAGTCATATCACGAGGGTTGGTTATACCTACTAATTTCCCAGTATCTTTGTTAAATATTGGTTGATTCGCCTCTAGAATGTGGAAAACTCCTTTTGGTTTATATCTTCCATTTACTACATCAACAAATCCTTTTTCATTTTCTGTTTTTGGCATCTTTTAATCCTCCTTTAGTAGGTTATTTGGGTTCATTAATATTGTGGCTGTGACATGCGAACCGACTCCAGCGTGACTTATTGCTAAGCCTCGTTTAGCGTCTTTTACTTGCAAACTAGCCCAATCATCAGGTTTTTTTCGGTTAAACTCATCCCATTTCTCTTGAGGTTCATGTATCTCATCCCATCGATTCCAGATGTGGTATCCAATCTCTGCGATTTGCATTAATCCCGTAGCACCTACTGCGTGCATGCATCCTATTAATCCTCCACTTAAATTGCTTGGTAATTTACCTGGTTTTTTGGTCTTTGGATTGATAAGATAAGCATCTCCAGATTCAATGTAATCTCTACCCTCACCATAATGGCGTAATCCTACATCTTCATAAGATTGAATATCGCTAATAGTAAACGCATCGTGAAGTTCTATTACATCAAGATCCTCAATTGGATCTCCAATACCCGCCATTCTATATGCATAATATGCTGCCATTCTTGCTGCTAAAAATCCTGTGAATCCCGGATACCTATCAGATCCCGGAAATCGCTTCCCTAAATCTTTGTATGTTTCAGGGTTTTCATTTGGTAGTAAGGGGATTGCCATATTTCTTCGGTCAGCAACTCTTAAGGTATGACTTCCTGCTGCGATATAAATTCTTAGGGGGTTATCTGTGATTTCATAAGCTGTTTTTTCATCGCAAACAATACCACATGCAGAACCTACACTCATCAAACAGCAATCCAATACCCTAAGTGGATAGGCAACAAGGGGTGAATTCTTTACATCTTCTATAGTAATTTTCATTGGTCCGTGAGCATAGGGGTTCATACGAGCATATCCACGATTTTTTACGGCAATTTCTGCCATCGTATCCCGAAATGAATCTTCTTCCTTTCCAAAGATTTTCCAATACCTCTGAGCCATAACTGCGTAATAACCAGTGTAAATATGTCCTAGTGGTGTTTCCCAATCCTTATCTGCAGCAGCAGAAATGAGGTGATTTCCCTCATCCGTGGGCACTTCATCCATTCTTTCCCAACCTAACGCAAGAGCACAATCACTGTATCCTGACGCAACTGCTTTAACGGCCTCCCACATAGTGGATCCTCCAGTAGCTCCCCCTGTTTTTACGCCTATATTCCCAAGGGGATCTAATCCGAGTCTATCGTGGATCACTGATTCTCCTAAGAGCTGGTCTCCAAAATGATCAGCAAAATGACCATAATAACATGTGTGAATGTATTGTTTTAATTCCGATGGGGTCATATTGACGAAATCAGCAGCAGCTGTAAGTGCTTGAATACAAAGCTCTTCAGTCCGAGTCTCTGGGAACGCTCGATCGAACTTAGACATTCCTACTGTAGCTAAGTATACTGGTCTCATTAATTTTGGAATCTTTAATTGTTTATCGCTAAATTTTATCATTATTTAATCAATCTTGTTATCAAATTCTTGTTTTATTAGAAGATTTTAAACATCTAATAGATATGATATTTTAATCTCACTATGATTAAAAGATTTCTAAATAATTTTTTGTTAAAATAATGGGAAAAGATTCCTATTAGAATTGCCAAAGATAATTTTAATATTTTAAGAAAATAGTATGATAATTATGGATACAAGAATTAGAGAGTTCGAAAAAATCAAAATTCAAAAATATATTCCAGAATTAGATTTACTTAACAATCCCGTGCTTAACGCTCAAGAAAAAGAATTCTTAGCAGAACTATATGGATTTATGGAAAAGGAACTCGATCCTGAATTCAGAAAGCTAGAAGATTTGAATTATCTCGTAGAAGAGCCTACTCAAGACAAAAAGAGAGAACTTGTAATTGGTATAATGAAGAAATTATCGGATAAAGGTTATTATTCAACAATACTCAATACCGAAGACTACGATGTAGGAAGAATTACTAGAAACGCTTTAATAGCTTATGCAATTTGTGGTGGTCGATGGAGTGAATACAGCGAACGATATATTGCTGGAAATTATAGCGTAGAGATGGGGAGACTTGCTGGAGGTACGCTTTATTGTAATCCTGTTAGTTATGCGTCTAATGATGCACAGAAAGAAAAATTTCTGAATCCTGTAGCCGGAGAGGGTAAAATTGGTGCTTCTGCCATGACCGAATTTAACGCGGGTTCTGATATTTTTAGAATGGAATTAGCTCTACAAGAAACGGATGACATAATTATAGCAAAAGGCAAGAAATTATTCATTACGAACGGTATGATTGCTGATTATATTATTTTATATGGAAGGTTAAATAATGGACAATTAGCTGCAGTTGTTGTGGATACAGAAAATCAACAGTTAAAAGACTTTCGAAGTGCTCGGGTAAGAACCTATGGTATGACTGATGCTTTCGTTAGTCGATTAATATTTGATAGAGTAGAACTCCCAAAAGAGAACCTACTTCAAGGTCATGGGTTAGACATTGCTTTTCATCAATTAACAGAAGAGCGATTAGTTATAAGTGCCGAAGCTTTAGGGGACACTATGAAAAAATTACTCTACTCTCATGCATATGCTCTCCAACGTAGACAATTTGAACGAAGATTACATCAATATCAAGTAATTCGATTTCCAATTTCTCGAAAAATCCGTGAACTGAATTTGTTAATTTCTGCTATGATCCAATATGTACGACAATTAGACAGGCATCCTGAATTAGCGGGTTCAAAATTGATGGCCGCTAATACTATGGGTTTGAAGATAAGTGCCACGGAACTTGGGTTTGAGAGCGCTATTCATTGCTTTAGAACTATGGGTGGACGGGGCTTTACAAGACAATACGCTAATGAAATCGGTTTATTCGACCCCTTTTGCATGATACACGGCGGGGGTAGTAATTACGTGTTGGAGGATAGCGAATCTCGAAGATTTTTTAAATATAAACCTCCGCGTAGAGAAATTGAGGATACTATACCTAAAGTCGATTATTAGATTTTTATCCTTTTATAACTTATATTTTTTTGGAGATATTTCAAAAAGAACCAAAATTACTTTTTAATCAAAATTTACTCTTCAAACAATTAGTTTTACTATAATTTAACACCGATTAAGTTATTAAAAATATTTTCTTTTTTTATTATGTATAATGGACTGCTATTATAAGTTCGAAGCATTTGATATTTCGCACCTCGCAGATCAATATAGAGGCAAAACAATCGAAGACCTCTTTCCAAATCATATAGTAGTAAGTAATAAAATGGGACAATTCATGGAAATTGTTTGGAAAGAAGAAGAATTTCAATGTGATCTAAATTTGTCGCTTTCCAAAGGAAAGATTCTTAGAAATTTAAAGACTATCTATTATATTGGCGATAATATTGAACGTCAGCTGAACAGAAAAGGCGTTAAGTCTTTGTACGATTTAAAAATTAACTTAAAATATAATATCTCTGCCCATAGACTATTAGATTTGATTGAAAGCAGAAACTATAAGAGTTTATACAAAAATAAAAATATCTATGATTTAGATGTAGCTTTTTGCTTTGATTTGGATGAACTATTATTTATTGATATCGAGACATTAGGATTATATGATAGTCCTATTATCATGATAGGATTAGGTTATTTTAGAAACGGTAAATTTGAAATTCACATTCTTTTTGCGAGGGATTTAGAAGAAGAAATTGCGATCTGCGAGCATCTTAAATCAGAAATGTTGCCAAAATTTCCATGTTTTATAACTTACAACGGTAAAAGTTTTGATATCCCTTACATAGCTAATAGGCTTATGTATTTCTTTGACGAGAATCCTATGATAGCAGAGGAAGATGTACCATATGAGAAGTGTAATACCAGATTCCATCACATAGATTTATATCACAATTGTCGAAGGATGTATAAAGGTAGTTTTGAAAATTATACACTTACAAATATGGAAGAAAAATTGTTGGAAATAAAAAGAGATAATGAATTGCCGAGTGGGATTGTTGGATTGTGTTATAAAAAGTATTTAAATGCTCCTTTAAAATATGTTGGATTAGTAAAAGAGGTAATCGATCATAACTATTGCGATATTTTCTCTATGCCTTTAATTCTTCAAAAATTATTAGAAGATTAATTTTTTATATTTGTAGAAATTGAATTCTATAAATGGATAAAAAATTGAACATTATTTCATTAAACAGAAAAGCTTGGAATAATGTAGCAAAGTTCAGAGGAATTTGGAACTGAAAATATGATTGTTTTTGTTTTTCAAAAGATCGGATAAACTTTAGCAAGGATTCTCTGTATATCGTGTCTAACTATTATTAAATTTATTAAATGAGGAAATATAACATTATTTATGTATAGAAAGCTCAATAGCTATGATGTGACTTTAAAAGCTCTAGAAACAATAAAAAATAATTTAAATTCGTTTAAATCTGCTGTCATTAATAAGTCTTGCTTTTTAGGCTTCGATGGTTATATTGATTCTCTCTATTCTCTAGTTCAAAGCAGAAATAGTGCAAAAAAATGGACAAGAATGAATAGTATGAAGCAGTTTGGGGAATTATTAGTTGATGTAGCCGGAAGTTCTGCAAATATAGAGAGAGTTTTAAAAAAAAGAATTTTTGGTGGTTTTGCTCCAAATACATCTAGGGCGTTGAGCGCTTTAGGAGTTAAGATATTCTTAGTTGCTGCTTTAGGCATTCCAAATATGAACGATTTTTATAAAGAACAAGAAGGAGTAGAATCTATCTCAATATCTAATCCCGGAGAAACATTAGGTTTAGAGTTTGATGATGGAAAGGTTATGATAACCGATTTTGCCCCAATATTAAATATCGATTGGAGTACAATCCTCAAAAGTGTAAAACGGGAACATCTGATACAAAGACTAGAAAAGTCCAATATTATGGGTTTTGGACACTGGGCGTTAATACCAAATCTAAACGACATATGGCAGCATTTTTTGGATGACCTCTTTCCTTCTATATCCAATTTAAAAGAAAAAATATTTTTTGTAGACATAGCCGATATAAGAAAGCGTTCGAGACAGGATCTTTTAGATTTGGTAAAAATTCTTCAAAAAATAGATCAACAAGTTCCAGTTATGCTGAGCGCAAACGATCTGGAGGCTTATTTCCTTTCTAAAGTTTTAGATAAAGTTAAAACCTTCTCTTCCTATCAAGAAAATTCAACTGATTATATTGACGGTGGAAAACGGCTTAATACAGAAATAAATTTATCCTATTTAGTAATTCATTCTCCTCACTTCGCAACGATCTCTACTGTAGAAGATCATTATTGGATAACTGAAGGATTTACTTCAAAACCTAAATTTACAGTTGGTGCAGGCGATTATTTTCATTCGGGAACGGTTTTAGCGTTATCGTGTAACCTTACGCCTCCTGAAGCAATACTCATGGGTAACGCTCTAGCTGCTATTTTTGTAAGAACTGGAAATTCTCCAAACTTTAATCAATTATCTCAATTTATAAGTAGATATATAGAATTTATTGATAATGATAATCTTAATTTTCCTTAAAATACATTGAAAGAAACTGATGTATGTTTCCGAAGGGATACCAAAACAAGTAAAACTCGATTGAATAAAAAAGGTTCTCAATTAGATAGAGCACAACGAGTATCTGGGCACTTATAGGGTGGACATTAAATATATATACTATTAGATATTTTGTAAAAAATCATTCAAAACGGAGGTAATTGCTTGAAGATCCATTAGAGCTTCACTTCCACCATCAAAACTGACATCTCCGGCTTCATGTGCACCAGAAATTTCAATTGTTCCAAAAAGAATTCCTGTAAAAGTATCCATATTGGTTGTAAAGGCTAAGGAGGGATTACCGACATCACCTTCTCCATAATCTACTTTTCCCTCTTTGAATTTAAGCCAAAATTTCTTATTTTCATCCGATATAATTATTTGTCCTAAGAAGTCCATATCTAACATGGCCATATCATCGAATTCTTCTCTTAATCCCACATTTTCTGATGAGATTTGTTTATATATTTCAAGAAGTTTGAGACAATCTCCAGGCATAGCACTACCATCAGATAATTTTAATTTAATCTCATTTAATAATTCTGAATTTACCATTTTTCTCACCTAGAATATATATAAAACAATTAGATTACACCTATATCAATTTATTTATCCCATAAAAATTAAATGTATTGATAATAGAAACATTAAAAAACCTTATTTATAGTCCAAAATTTTCTAATTATGGTTAAAATGGTAGATTTGGAAAAAAAATTATTTGATCAATCCTGGACTGTCAAAAATAGAGAAAAAATAATCCAAAAAATGCAAAGAAGTCAATACGATGTTGTGATCATAGGAGCGGGTATTACAGGAGCAGGTATTGCAAGAGAAGCAGCAATGAGAAATTTAAAGGTTGCTATAGTAGATATGCAAGATTTTGGAGCAGGGACTTCATCGAGAAGTACAAAAATGGCACATGGCGGACTTAGATATATAGCCCATGGCGATATGGATTTAGTTAAAAGTGCTACTCGTGAAAGAAATTGGATGAGGGTTCAAATACCCCATTTAGTTAGACCAGTACCATTCTTTTTACCAATTATTAAAGGTACTAAGTATAAAAAACGTGATTTACAAGGAGCTACTAAAATTTATGATTTTCTAAGCGATGATCAATCTGAATTTAAAAATTATAAAGAGAGCAAAACATATACCGCTGAAGAGGTTTATGAGCTTGAACCCGAATTTAATAAAGAAGGTCTTCAGGGTGGCGTAATTTATTACGATACAAACATCGACGACGCGCGTTTAACTATTGAAATACTTAAAGAAGCAATATTTAGAGGAGCTGATTCAATAAATTATTGTAAGGTTATCGATTATATCAAAAACGATGGGAAAATTGTTGGGATAAAATGTAAAGAATTAGAAAAAAACTCAGATTTTGAGATTAGGGCTAGCTTAGTGATAAATGCGACGGGTATATGGGCTGATAATTTAATAGAAAGTTACCCCGATACTATTCCAAATCCATTAATTAGACCAACCAAGGGAGTTCATCTCTTATACAAGCGTGAAAATATAGGGAATAATGTGGCAGCTGGTCTTTATTCAAATATTGATAACAGATATTTTTTTGTCATTCCGAGGAATAAAAAGTACACCCTTTTAGGAACAACTGATACTGATTATCGAGGTGATTTAGCAAATCCATTTTGTGATAAGGAAGATGCAGATTACTTAATTGAATCTGCTAAGTTATTCTACCCGAACGCAAGATTTGATTATGAAAACATTCTTTCAACATATGCTGGAATCAGACCACTAGTAATGCAAAAAGGAAAATCAGAAAGTGAAGTTTCACGAAAACATATAATCTTTTTTTCTAACGACAATCTACTAACAATCACAGGGGGTAAACTAACAGAATGGCGTGAAATGGCAGAAGATTTATTTGAGCACATTGAAGAAAAGAATATTTTCCCAGAGATAAAAAAAGAGAAAAATTGGTCGCGACAACCTTTTATAATTTCTCTAGAAATAGAAGAGTGGTTAGATGTTCTACGAAATTCAGGTATTCATTTAGATGAGGATATATCAGATCATTTATATCAACAATATGGAAAAGGCGCTATTCAAATCGTCAATTTGATAAAGAAAGATGAATCTTTAAAAGAAAGGGTTATCGATGAGAATGATTTCATTTACGCTGAAATCCTTTATGTATTAAGATATGAAATGTCCCCTCATTTGATTGATGTGTTTTGTCGACGAACAGAAATGTCACTATGGATACATCACCGAAGAGCATCTGAAGCGGCAGAAACTATAGCAAGAATAATGCAAAAGGAATATTCTTGGGATAATGAAACAAAAAATGAAGAAATTCATAGATACTTGGATTATGTAAAAAAATGTGTTTCATTTATTACTTAAAATAAAAAGTATTGTAATTCTCTATTATTCCTACAAATCTGATACAATTTAAAAATTGGACTAGATATAATATAAATACTTAAGAAGTGATATAGAACATAATAACAATTTTAAATTAACTTAAAGAAGTGATATTTGTTGATATATCAATTTGATTTTACAGAAGCCTTTTTAAGACCTTTGGCAGAATTCGCTGGATTTTTTACTTTGCTACTTGGTGTTATGTGGTTAGTTTACGCAATATACGAAGCTAAAAGAAGAGGATCGGTTAAAAAAAGAAAAGTAGAAGACTGGAATTACGATGTTACTAAACTTTTGAAAGTTCTAACCTATTTTGGAATAATCGTTGGTATTTTGAGCCTACTTAGTGGAGTTGGGGGTTTAATTTTAGATCAAGCTCCAAGCGTTGCGTACGCTTCTAATACTCAAGATGCTAAAAGTTTATTCGTTTCAATCTTTTTAATTATTGTAGGTGTCTTTACTTTATTAAAACCGTTAAACGACCTTCCTATATCCAGCGTAATTGGAATACTTTTAGCATCAATCGTAGTTGTTGTAGCAGCTTCCGCGATTCCAGATCAAGTAGTCCAAGTTATTGCAGTATTTATTGATCCAAAACTACTCTTAATAATCATATTCATTATAGTATTTGCATTAGTCGCACTGACTGTTAAATTTTATATTGGAGCTTTAATGGGAATTTCGAAAATGATATCGTGGCCAGTTTTTGCATTTATACTAGCAATATTCTCATTAATTCAAGGGTTTTTACTCCTCGTAATAGGAGTATCAATAACGGGATTTTTTTAATCTAATTTTCAAAACTTTTTTATTATTATTTCTCTATACCTAAAAGAAGCTAAACCGTTGAGAAGATTTTCTATTAATTTCGCCCTTTATATCGTTACTTAAATCGTATTGGCAATTTGGACATGTTTTATTTTCAGTTATGTCAATCTTAGTAAAAGAATAACCGCTTCTTCCGATAATGAGATGACCACAGTTAGGACAATAGGTATTTCCCCCTTTTTCATGATGTATATTCCCTATATACACAAAACTGAGACCTTCCTTTGTGGCAATGTTATAAGCCTTGTCTAAAGTTTCGAATGGAGTTCGTTCCTTAGAGGGTTCTTTAAAATCTGGATGATATGCAGAGAAGTGAGTGGGTGTGTCAGAACCTAAATTATTAACAATCCATTTTGCGAGGATTTTAATATCCTCGTCACTATCGTTTAAATCTGGTATTATTAGATTTGTTATTTCTATGTGAATTCCGTTAGATTTAAACTCTTTAGCCGTGCTGAGCACGGGTTGCACTGATGTAACACCACAAATTGTTTTATAAAACTCATCAGACATTGATTTAATATCTATATTAGCAGCATCGATTCCAACTTCTATTAATTCTTTTCTAGCTTCTGCTGTAGAATACCCGTTTGTTACCAGAATAGTCTTAATACCTTCTTGTTTTAGTAACGATGCGGTATCTATAATCCATTCGTGCCAAATTAAAGGTTCGTTATATGTATAAGCAAGTGTTTTTGCTCCGCTCTTTTTAACCATCTCAACAAGCTTACTAGGCGTTGTTTCCACTAAACTCATTCTTCGATTTTGCATTCCTTCTAAGGTGTAAAATCCACTTTTTCCATTATCAGATGGATTTGCTTGGCTTATATTCCAATTTTGACAGTTTTGGCACTTGAAGGAGCATCCTATAGAAGCAATAGAATAAGCTGTGGCTCCCGGCCAAAAATTATAGAGTGGTTTCTTTTCTATAGGATCTAAACTTCCCTTGGAAATCATTGATCCATAAATTAAAGTAAATAATTCCCCGTTGTAGTTTTTTCTAGTTCTACAGATCCCTACCTTATCTGGTAGGATAGTGCATTCATTAGCACATACATGACATTTAACCTTATTTTCATCAAGTTTATCAAATAATCTTGCTTTGACCTTCATACAAATTACCTTTATTCAGAAATTGTTTGCTTAATCTATCTCTAAATATATAATAGATAAGAAATTTTATATTTCTTATAGGTTTAAAATGTATTATTTCTAATAAAACACAGTTATTAAAAATGTCGAGAATAGAAGAAACTCTTTCAAGTTTTAAAGAAGATTTCAGCTGTGCTCAATCAATCTTCAGTACTTATGCTCCTCATTATGGATTAGATCGGGATAAAGCTTTGAAAATATCTACTGGTTTTGGGGGAGGAATAGCACGTAGTGGTAGAACTTGCGGTGCTGTGACTGGAGCTTATATGGTTATTGGATTAAAAGATGGTATGGGCGTATCAAAGGATACGGAAGCCAAAGAAAAGACATATCAGCTTATCAGCGAATTCTCTACCCTATTTCAAGAAAATAACGGTTCATTGATTTGTAAGGAATTACTTGGTTGCGATATAAACACTTCTGAAGGTAAGGATTATTTCAACCAAAATGAATTATTAGAAAAAAAATGCATTCAATGTGTGAAGAACGCAGCAGAGATTTTGGAAGGGATGTTATAGCACATGGTAATTTAATTAAAATTAATTAGTTTTCCTTCTTATTTATGGTTGAAAACAAAGATGAGTATACCCAAGAAGAATTAGAGGCCCTACTACAAGAAAAATTAATTATCTTGAAGGAATTGGAGCAAATTGGTAAGGATTCCAACTATATCCACGAATTAAGTGATATCGCCTTAATTCAGCTACAATTAGAACTATTTAAGGAATCCGAAAAAAATTATCGGCTATGTTTAAAACACTTTCAAAAGCAGAAAGATAGGTTAGGTCAAGCAGATGTTTATGGTGTACTAGGTACGCTCTATTATAAAAAGGGTGACTATCAGAAATCAATTGAATTCTATGAAAACGCTTTCGATATATATGATGAATTAAAACAGATTCAAGAGCAAATCACTAGTTTAAAAGGAATTGGTAATAGTCTCATCAAATTAAACCAATATGATGAAGCTTGCGAAATTTTCCTTGAGTGTAGTGCTATATGTTCTGATAACAAAGATATTTATAATTTATTAGATTGTTTTGGTAATTTAATTACTATCTATGAAAATCAAGAAAATTGGGATGTTGTATATGAACTTTATAAAAAATCTCTTAGGGCATTTAAAGAATTAGATGATATAAAGGGCATCATAATTTCTTATTTTAATCTAGGCATTATAAAAAAAAAAGATAGCGATTTCAATCAAGCCATTATCTATTTTAAGAAGGGAACAAATAAAGCAATCGAATCAAGCTATACAGAATTAATTCTTAAAGGATTAGGCTACATTGGAGAGGTAATGGTATATCAGTTTAGGATGAACGAAGCAAAAGAGGTGTATATAAAAGCTCTGAGTATTGCCAATAAAATAAGAGCAAAAAATTCAATTTTGCAGATTAGAATCCTTTTAAATTCGCTAGGATTAAGCGAAGATGAGATTAATAAAGAGTTAAATGATTACCTCAATACGGCTAAAAACTCACATAATTAATCCAATATTCAGTTTTTTTGTTTTACATTTAATTTAAAAAATTATATATGAATGAATTATCATTTTAAATTAAACTAAATAATAAATAAACACTTCCTAATGAATAAATGTCCCTTTTGTAGGAGCCCAATAGAAATTAGTTGGAGTTATTGTCCTAATTGTAATAAACCTTTAATCACAAATATCAATATTCTTAACAATAATCGAGTAAGACCGATTCCTAACGGAACTTCAATTTACGGAAACCAATTTGAAGAAGAAGAGGAATTTTTCGATTTCAACATAATCGATGATGAGACTATTGAATCCGAGTTATCTCAACTCGAAAGTCAACTTACTGATAGTGAGAGATTAGGAAAAAACATGGGTAATTTACTTCTCAAGAAAGCAAGCCTTTTTTATAAGAAGAGAGATTTCTCAAACGCATTGAAAAATTTAGAATTAGCATTAGAGAATTTCAAAGAAGAGGAAGACACAATGAATCTTATCATAACTCATAACGAAATTGGACTTATTCATGAAGATACCGGATTCTTTGACCAGGCAATTTATCATTTTGATAGAGCTCTAAGTTTTATAGAAGAAATTGACGATTATATTAAAGAAATCCAAGTATTGAATAATTTAGGGAATGTTTATCACTTAATAAATGATTTAGAGAACGCTAATAAATATTATCAAAAGGCTTTAAACCTTGCTGAAAAAGAAAGCCTTGAATTAGAAGCTATAAAAACGGCTAGTAATCTGGTAGAGATATTGCTATCCTTAGAAGACTACGACCGTGTAAAGAGAATCCTGAAACGAAATCTCGACTTTTTTATTCAGAACGATGATATATATGGAGTGATCCAAACACGTACTAAGTATGGAAAAATGTATTATCATCTTGGAGAAGAATACTACGATCAATCTTTCAACTGCTTAACAGGTGCATTAGAGCTTGTCGATGGGATTAAAAACCACATATCAATTTTTATAAGAAAAAAATTAGAATGGGAGTGTTATCTGTATTTGGGTTATTTACATACTTTATGGGATAACGATTTAGAGGCGGAGGATCACCTGTTGAAAAGTTTAGACGCTGTAAGAACATTTGAAATTCAAGAAAATGTAAAAGAAGGGATTGTTTTGGAAGCTATAGCTAAGTATTATTCACTAAAAGGTGAGGATAGAAAAGCTATTGATTATTTTAGCTATTCTAAAGACATTTACCAGAAGTTTGGAGATAAGGTAAAAATTGCTGAAATGAAGTATCAAGTTGCAAAAATATTTCAAGAATATATACAAAACGACCAAAAAGCTATTCAGTTGTATGAAGAAGCTTTAGAAATATTTGAAAATTTAAACAATCCAAAGATGGCTGCAGAAATTCGTAATCAGTTAGGAGATATTTATGTTAAAAAACAGCAGTATGATCTTGCGCTAAGTAATTTTGAAAATGCAAAAAAACTTTACGCTGAGTTAGAAGATGAATATAACATGGCCATAATAGATGGAAAAATTAACTCATTAAAAGATATAGAGAATCATAACGCTACTTATTAATGCGCTCATCTATTTTATTTAGCATCCAATCAAAAGAAGGTATAGAATTTCCGTAATTTTGCCATAAATACAATATAAATCCTAATAAAACAATGTAAGTTATTAAAAATGTAACAAACATTAGCAAAGGTAATTTTTGATAAAAAATAGGTAAGAATATGAATTGGAGAAAGAATAAAGTTATCGAATTCTTCCCAAAAAGAGACAATATATTTAACTTTAATTTTTTTTTATGTAAGATATCTTTTCTGTAATATTTTCTACCAATAAGAAGCAATGCAACTCCCATTGAAATAAAAAGGTTCGATGGAGTTCCTGCATATAGAAATGTTGGTATTCCCGAGATAAATGTAGTAGGATACGCTTTTAAAATGGGAATAGCGTCAATAAATGGATACATTAACGGATCAAAATTGTCCTCCGTTATAATGAATCCAATATCAAAAAATGGAAGCAGAAGTCCACAAATTAGTAAAACTGTACCGTATTTCAGTATTGAGTTCGTAGAATGTAGATTAGCCTTGTTTGAGTTTAAATGGATTGATTCATATATTAATTCTCCAAATACTGTAGAGAAAACAGAAATCGAGGCATATGGTAATAAAGGAAAATTCGGTATAGGCGATACAACGACGAAATATATAATGTTAATTATAGGATTTAGATCTTTTCCTAAGAAAAGTAATTCTCTAATGCCAGGTGTAAAAAATATAATAATCAAGCCAATAACAAGTCTAGCCCATCTGACTAATTTGAAGATGAAATAACTAATAAAATGTGAGAAACCTAAAAAGACAAGAATGTTCCATCCCCAAAGGTTCTGAGGAAAATGGGAACTTGGATTTGTTATTAAATTGAATAAAATTCCTAATAAAATCGTGAATAAACCTTGAATAAATACTGTATTTCTATTAAATCTTTCAGGAATCCTTCCCATTTTTTTATTGAGAGTGAAAGAAATGGAGAATGAAACGATAAATATATACAAAGTAGGACCAAATATGTTTAAAAAGGCAAGCATTAAGGTGAGAATATAGATCGATTCACTATCAAACACTAACCAATAATTAATTGCATTCGAGATTAGTATTATCAGAATAGAAAGTCCTTTAATTAGTTCAATACTTTTCAGTTTTACCGTAACAGTCCCACCTATTCAAAATGTTTTAAATTGCCTTTTTATTGTAGAATCATTTATTTTTTATGATTCTGAGAAAAAATCTTCACTCTTATATGTTTTTATATCATATTCTTTGAAACCAATAGATTTAATGAACTGATACGATACTGTATTTCCTTTATATACTTCACATCGTAATTCCTGTACTCCTTTGCTTTTAAAATAGTTCCATGCTGCCATACCTATAACGGTTCCAAGTCCCTTTCTTTGAAAACGGGGTAATATTCCCATGCCTGCAATTGCGCCAAATTCTCGATTTTCGCCTTCTAAATCGAGTATAGCGAACCCAGCATCAGAGCCATAGACTTTTGCGATTAATATTATCGATTCGGGATATTCCCAAATAGTTTTCAACGAACTCACTGAAATTGCCGAAAACGGCGTTTGTGAAGTTAACCAAGATCGATCATAAAGGTATTTCACACTTGGGAGGTCTTCTTCATTTGCTTCTCTGATCTTTGCTCTAAGCATATTGTTTTTTACTTTTTTTGTAAGGTTTTCCTCAAATTCAGGAGTTATATCTGAAACTAGTAATTTCATTTGGATATATTCTAGTGCTCCGACTTCTTCCTCTTTTTGATCCTTCTTATCAATACTTAAGAAATAACTGCGTATTTTTCTTTTTTTTAAGCTTAATCTTGAGTTTGACATTGAATTGTTCAACTAATTTTATTGTGATTAAGTAAATAACAAGATTTTAATCTAATACAAAATCTTCTTTACGGTAGACAATGTGTCCAAATTCTTCAAAATTTAATCCTTTAATGAAGTTAAAGGATTTTTGATTATCTTTATATACTTCACATCTTAATTCTTTTAAACCCTTCTCTTTAAAGTAATTCCACGCCGCCATTCCCAAAATAGTCCCTAAACCTTTCCCTTGAAACCTTGGTAAAACCCCTAAACCCGCAATTACTCCGTATTCATTATTTTCTCCTTCAAAATCTAAAATTACAAAACCTCCGTCAGTACCATATACATTTGCAATAAGAAACACGGTATTTTGGTCGGTGAAAATTTTTTTAAGGGTTCCACTTTGAATTGGTCTAAACGGTGTAGAACTTGTTAGCCATGATTTGTTATAGATGTCAGTAATGATTGAGAGATCTTTGAGTTCAGCTTCGCGAATATTCGAACGATAAATTTTTTTCTCGATCTTCTCCTTTAAAGTATTTTCAAATTCCTTAGTAATTTTTTCTATAGGTAACCTCATCTGGAGATAAACCATCCCATTATTAAGAATCTGTTTTTGTAGATCGGTTATTTTGCCCTTTCCACTATCCTTTTCAATGTGTAAAAAATAAGATCTTAAAGCTCTTTTTTTTAAGTTAAATTTCTTCTTGATGTCTATTTTTTTTCCACGCATTTTCTTTAGGAGGAATACTATTGAGTGAATATTAAACCTAATTTACTTCTTAAATCGTTTTCCATTTGTTCGCTCAATACCATAGTTCTTCTTAGGGTTGAAATTCCTTGTTGGATTTTTTTTGCGAGGCTTTTATCTTTAAGTAAATTTCTATTTTCACTTGAAAACTCAAAATTAGATCTTAGAACCATGTTTTCTTCAATTCGCTCGTTAACCGTTTCTTTTAAATTAAGCATTGCCCCAGAAATTTCTTTATACCTGTTATCTGGGTCATCAGTTATAAATCCTGGGTATACAGCAACCATTTTTTCTTCAAGTATTTCTTCGTTTTCAATGAACATTACATATAATGGCATGTAGATCCAGACAATTGGTCGAGAAAATAGTTCGGATTCGTTATCAGTTAACGACCAAGTTATTAAATCTTTTGCCTCCTGTAAACAAGTTCCATTTTTAGTTTTTATGATGTTTTTTATCTGTGAATATTGGGCTTCAATTGATTCTTGTGAAGTTTTTATTTCTGAAATCTTTATTTCTTTCTCTTCTTCAAAAGCAGAAAGATTTTTATCTCGGTCTTGCAGTTTCAAATCTAATGAAGAACTAAAATCATCGAGTTTTTTCTTTGCTTCAACATCTATTTCCAGAGCTCTTTCCTTTAACGCCATATATTTCTCTGTAAGTGATGTGGTTGAATGTATAAAATTATTCCCCTCTTCTATCAAATACTTGAAATGATTTTCGAAGGGAGCAATTAGATCATTAAATACCCTACCCTTCAATACATCAGTTTGAGTGAATGCTTTGTTTTTTTTTATAATTTCTTCAAGATTTCTCTCTGCTGTTTTAAATAAAACTGAAATATTTTCTATTACATTCCTTTTCTCATTAACTTTCCACTGATCAATCCGATCCCTCTCCAATGCATTTTTTTCTTTTATTTGACTCGAGTCAATTGTTTGCGATGTTTTTGATATCTGGGATGAGAAACGCGATGTAATATCTTTTAATTGAACATTTATGTCAATTAACCATTTATCTACTTCCTTCCCTATTAATTCAATCTGAGTGTCCCATCTTAAAGCATTCCCTTTCATATACTCAATTGTATTTCGATAAGTATCTGCAATTTCTAAGGCTTGTTCAGTTGTAAAATTAGTTTCTAAAGGCATATATTCTGCAATGGATTTAAATTCTATATGGGGTAGCAACTTAACTAAGGTTTGAAGGAACTCTGGATTGGTTAATGAATTAATTTTTAGTTTCTGAAATTCAGATTCTTCACTTTCACCTATTGCTTCTGCCTCCTTATCCTTATACTGTAAAACTTCTATAATCTTTTTTAACTGTTCTGTTTTCGTTCGATTTTCTACGTTTCTTAATAGATGTCCAATTAAAGGTTGTCTTGGAGGATTAGATAGTTTACCTTTTTTCGAAAAAATATTCAATCCATCTAATATGATATGTGTGCTAATAACTCCTTGAACGCAAAGAAATGGCCAGAGTAACCTTGAGAATGACAAAATTTTTTCTTTTTGTTTCAAATTTTTCGTTAATAAATAAAAAGATAACGCTAATTCGTCGTAATCTTTAATAGGAGGTAAAGAACTATGGGTGTAAAATAAGGGTAATATATATTGATTTCCATGGATTGACATAAAACAGCCCTTTAAAATTTAATTTCGATAATTAGTGCTTATTAAAAATAACAAATTAATTATTACTAAAAATTCTATTTATATTTTTATTATGTTTAAAAACAAAAAGAAATGTAAAAGTTTTACCTTAACTGTTCGTAATTGTTCGCAATTACTATAATGAGTAAAGATAGTAATATTAAGAGCGGTGGTAGAATTGCCCTAACATGAGGAAATCCAAAGGTTTCGAGCAGACCTTGAGCAGCTCTACCCGAAAAATATATGAAAAATCCTATAGCGTTTAGTGCGTAAGATCGCCTCAAAACACCAAATGTTTTTAATGCTAAATAAACAAAGAGAAATGGAATAACTAACACCATTAAAGGCAACAAAATGATATTGAGAACAAATCTACCTGCAGGATAGCCAAAAACTGTAATTAATTGAATCGATAGACCATAATTGTCCTTTAAATCGGGATCCATAAATAGCGCATCTGATAACACTAAAGCCAAAATTCCAACAATTATCGGGATTACAATTAAGCAAATTTTGAGCGTTATTTTAACATTTTTTTTTCTTAAGAACTTCTTTAACCCCGTTTCTGAAGTTCCATTTTCAGCGTGCGGGGGAAGAATAAGCGTTACAAAAACTCCCATCAAGCACGCGATACCCATCCAAGTAAAAAATGTAGCGAATCGATATAGCGTCATCATTAATCCAACTAACTCTAAACCAGACATAGTTCCTTCTAATTCAGGTGCATAGAAATAGTACACAATAAAAAATACTCTTCCTGCCGCTAAGAACAGGAATAATAACGAAAAATAAAGCCAATAGTATTTCTTTGATGTTCTAAATCTCATTAATAGGAAATATGCAAATATAAGAAAATAAAAGCCCACTATCGCGTAATATAGACCCGACTCAATCGCATCCCATATGTCAAAATATTGAAAATAATCTTGAAAAATCATGATTTATAAAACACCAATTTTAATAGGGTGATCATTTTGAATTTAAAACTAAAAATTATAATTATATTATCTATCTTTTAGTTATATAAAAATTTATTTTATAAAATTTGAAACTAATTAATGAATAATTTCATTAATTTGAGGAATAATCTTAAAATACAAATATTATCAATTATTCTAATATCTATTAGAATACGGGTTTGATTATAAATGAAGATAGAGGATAATATAGAAACTTTTAATTCGTTATTGCGGCGCCGTGGTTTTATTTGGGGGCCTTCTCCAGAAATTTATGGCGGTTTAGCTGGATTTTATTCCTATGGACCCGCTGGCAAAGCGTTGAAAAATAACATTATTTCAAAGTTCAGATTGGAACTCAGAGCTTTCGGTTTTAGTGAAGTTGAATGCCCACAAATATTGCCCGAAATTGTGTGGGAAGCTTCGGGACATTTGGAGCGATTTATTGATCCCGTTTTTCGTTGCCAGGAGTGCGAAACAATGCTCAGAGCTGATAAATTCCTTCGTGAACAACTTCCCAATACAACTATAGATGGATTAAATCTTGAGGAAATGGAGGAGATTGCCTTAAATCATAAATTAAAATGTCCAAAATGCGACACTCATTTAGGAAAAATTGAAAAATATAATTTAATGCTTAAAACTACAGTTGGTAATGGAACTACCGCATATCTGCGCCCAGAAACGGCAACTACAACCTATTTATTGTTTAATCGATTAAACCAGGACGTACGGAGACAGTACCCTATTAAAGTGTTTCAATATGGGAAAGCCTTTAGAAATGAAATATCCCCAAGACAATTGGTACTTCGTATGAGAGCGTTTGATCAATTTGAAATTCAATTGTTCATAGGAAAGGAGCAGGAATATAATTTCGAAGATTATAATGAAATTTGTCAAGAAGAACTTCCCTTGCTGGATTGGCAAACTCAAGAAAAAAATGTGTTAGTTCCTAATCGGATTTCTCTAAAAAAAGCAATAAAAATTAAGATGCTCAAGAAACCCGCTTTCGCCTATTGCTTATTTTTAGGTTATTATCTTACATCAAAATTGGGATTTCCAGATGAAGTAATAAGATTAAGACAACACTCTCCACAAGAAATGGCTCACTATGCAGATGATGCTTGGGATTTAGAGATAGACACTAGGCAATTTGGATGGGTTGAAATATGTGGAATACATGATAGAACTGATTACGATTTAAAAAGACATGGACAATTCTCAAAACAAAATTTCAATATTCCAATGGGTGCAGATCAAAATTTAAAAGAAATTCCTCAAATTCTTGAAATTGCTTTTGGACCTGATAGAATTATTTATACTCTCCTAGAATCTAATTTCAATATAGAGGGTGAGAGGATTAATCTTAAAATTGAACCAGATCTTGCTCCAAATCTTGTTGCTGTGTTTCCGCTTGTGAAAAACAAGGAAAATATCTTCAATCTTGCGAAAAAAGTACATCGCCTCTTATTGGACAATAGAATATCTTCTTATTTTGACTCTGCGGGATCAATTGGAAAAAGGTATAGGAGACAAGACGAGCTAGGAACGCCATATTGCGTAACAATAGATTACGAGTCATTAGATGATAATAGCGTAACTATTAGACATAGAGATACTATGGAACAAAAGAGAGTGCTAATTTCAGAGATACTAGACTATATCAATAAAAATTAATAAAAAATAAAGTTAATATATCTTAAAACGACCGAGTTTTTCAGAAAAAAATTTTAAAGAGAAGAACATTTTTCTAAAAAATATATCGTATCAAAAAATAATTTTAAGCTAATAGATTTATCATGATTTTTATTAATATTTTTTCCTCTAAGTTGAAAGGAAAAAAGGCAAATAACTTGTTTAAATTGGTTTTATGTATTTTTTTCATTTTTATCTTCACAATTAATGCTTTTTATTTAGATTATAATATAAATCGAGACTACTATAGCGACAGTACAGATTATTTATCTCGAGATTTTGACATTACGGATGAAACTAACCTAAATATTGCAGCAGGTCCAGAAATTTTTCTGGATCCGTATACGGTTAATTTTAGTAAAATTTGGAATTTTTTTAGAACAAATTACAAATCTGACCTGGATATGGACAAGGATACTTACTTTAGATTTGGAAATAATCTCGGAGTTGTAAGTTTTGACAAAATATATTCAGTCGATAATTTGCTTTTATATAAGACCTTATTAAAAGACGATACGGATGCTTTTGAAACCTTCGACACATATTTAAAATTGCGAGAGTCACCTTTATGGTATCAGGACAGTATTAACCAAAATAGTTATGGGTTCGTTAGAGCTGTTGATAACACAACTGGTGAGATATTTGACGACGATCGATATTTGATTGATAATCTTATGCCCATTTTTTTGCTATTAGAAAATATCGGAGACCAAATCAATAGCATAAACATTAATAGTGTTTACCCAAAAGATTCAATCGATGAAATCTTCAATTTAATTAACTCTTCCCAATTCTGGGACGATGTTTACGGCGGTTTCTATAATACCAATTCAACTACAAACAAATACGCAGAGAGTAATTTGTACGCTGTTTTAGCTTTCTTAGAAATTCATCGGATTTACGAGCAACTTAGTTTAAATGTTGATATAAAGAATAGGGCATTTGAACTAGCAAATATTACTATGAATAAACTTTTAGATAAATTATGGGATAATACTGACGGTGGTTTTGAGTATTACGGTAAAAACGATTGGTCTTCAGAATCTGCAAGCACATATAAATATTTACAAACTAATGCTTTGGGAATTATAACATTGTTAGAATATTGGAAAGAATCGGGAATGCAAAACGACTCTACTTATTTCAAAAATGCTACAATTCTATTTAACTTAATTGATACATTATGGGATTCAGGATTCAAAGCTTATGAACAATACCGTGATTCATCTTGGAGTGGAATTCCTATAGTAAATGCCACATTTATAGAATTGGAAGCAAATTCCTTAATGATGTCAGCTTGTTTAAAACTTTTTGAATATACCGGAAATCGAACTTACTACGATAGAGCATGGCAATTATATAATACTTTTGAAAGTTCCTTTTATGATCCGTCTGTTAATTCCTATAGAGAATCAATTGACCCCGTTGATAATGATAAAAATTTCCATACTAATCTTAAATTATGCGAAGCTTATTTAAATGCTTTCGAAATATATACTAATACTCAATTAACATCTGAGTATAATGTAACCAGTGAAATTCCTGATTTTATATTTAATCAGGATGTTTTAAACATTACAAGTATCTACTCATACAAAGAAACTGATCAGTTTTATAATATAACTACGAAAATGTATGAACCATTTACGATTGAATATCAAATTGATAGCGCTTCTATTAGTTATTTATTTAAAAATCCAGAAAATGTGATTTTAAATACCATATCACAGCAAGTTACTAGCACATCCACGACCTTTTTATATAATATCACTGACGCGTTTGAAATAGGACAAGGTTATTACCTTCAAATATATGTAAACTCAACAAATTTTGGAATGTCTCATATATTGAAACAATTTAATGTAATCTCCGGTTTAGTAGACTCGCCAATTCTAGGTTTACCATCTGTGCTATATCAAGGTCCTGTTGTTAATATCACAATCCCAATCAATAATACACGCAATCAAAATGTTAATTTAACGGTTTCCATGGAGGGAATTGACATAATTAACGATACTCAAGATCTTACGTTTAATACTCTCGTTTTAACTAATGTGACATTTAACCTTACAACTACGCTCGGTGCAGCTGTCGGGCCTCATGTTATTAATTTTATATTTGCAGCGGGTAATATCACCTTTTTAGAAATATCAATATTGATAAATATAGGACATTCATTCGATTATACTAATTTTATTTATCAAAATACCATAGTTGACGGGATGAGCGCTTTTGCTTCGTTAACTTTGATTAACTTCCTTCCAAATAGTACCCAAACAGTGAATATCAGTTTCTACGAAGAAGATACCTTAATTCTCAGAGAAGAACTACATTTATACGAAAAGGAAATTAAAACTGTCTATTACGATTTAGATTATACAGATACAGAAACCCATATCGTGAAAGTCACTATGAATATTTCAAAGGGAGATACAAATTTTTATAGTAAACAATTTAATGTAGAGATAATAAAGAAATTCGAAATTATAAGCGCTTCTTTTCCAGAAACAATTTTGCAAGGTAGTGTAGCTCAGTTTATTTTAATTATACAGAATAACCACGAGGTTTCAGAACCATTTATACTTTATGTAAACGGAATTCCAGTTGAGACAAATCTAAAAGGTTTAGGACCAGGTATTAATAGAATTGTAGCTGAAGTAATTCCTAGCATAAATCCTTATGACTTTGGAAAAAAATCTTATACTTTTGAAATAAAAGATAGTATGGATAAGCCTCTTGTAAAATACTATTATGAAGTACAGATGGAACTCTCGTCATTCAATTTAGTACTATTTTATATTCTTCCGGTTTTAATTCCTATATGCATTATTCTAGTATATAAAAACAAAGAGATAAAGAATAAAATGTTAAGAAGATGATGAATGATGATTAAACGAAAGCGATTTTTTAAAAATATAATATTTGCTCTTGCTCTATTCTCAATAATTCTGAGTATCTGGGCTATTTCATTTAATGTAGGCAACATCACAACATTAGACAACGATAAATTTTTAGTAGATTTTAAGAACGATCCTGAAGTGAAAACCGCTGCAAACGGGAAACCTCCTTTAGATTACTCGTCTGTGTCACAAAACGCATCGATAATTTATAGATTATTCGAATCTGTTAAATTTAACATAAACGCTTCAAATTTTGCTAACCCTGATTATACTATCATGCAGATTCATTATTCAAACGGATTAATAGGAGATTTTAATATGACAAATGTTCCTGCAACTGAAAATTTTACTTATACTTTTAAACCGGAATATAACGCTCCATTAGGGTTTCAAAATGTAAGCTTTCTAATATATGATGTATCAAATTATCTTCTTAGTTCCTCAATCCCAATAACTAACTTTACAATTACGACTAATTATTTCATATCCCTTAACAAATCAGAATATAATAAGGGTGATACGCTTTATGCTGAATTTGTTGTATGTAATTGCCCTCAACCGTATGTTTTTAATTGGAATGTGTCGATAGTTGACAATGATAACGAGACTTTACAAAACAATCTATTTGACATTGGTAATAACCTTTTCCAAACCTCTATTCTCATTGATGATAGATTTGAATTCTCAAATAAAATCTATTATATTAAACTTAACATGACTGATGTTACAAACGGAACTATAGAAGCTGCGTATCTACCTTTTAGAGTTTTGAATACTTTACCTGAAATTTCAGTGCCTTCAGTTAAATTTTCTAAAGATCCCTTAAAAAGAGCAGAAGATTGCAGAGTAATATTAAATGCAACAGACCAAGATCTAAATACACTTCCCGAAAATCTAACCGTTTCCATGGTAATCCAAACATCTACTGGGGAAATGTTAGCTCCAATTGAATTAACAAACCATGATAACTGGACTTTCTCAACCACTTTTTCGGTAGCTACTGACAAACCCGTAGGCATATATCAGATACATATCGAAGTTGAAGACCAATATGATGGAATAGGCTCCTATATTACATCTATAACCATTAAAAATAATCCTCCCAATATTTTAAGCTATTCTGTAAACGGATTGAGCATGAACCAAAGTATAACTGTGAATTATGGTAAAGATTTAATTTTTAGGTTTGATGTTATCGATGTTGAAGACACAATTGCTTATATTACAGTAGCACTATTAGACGCTGAATACAATTGGTATAATATTACAAGAGCTTATACGCCTGGTATGAGTATAACAATTCGTACTGAGGAACTAATCACTGGTATTTGGTATGCTTACATCTCCGTAACTGATATTGATGACGCTACAACATACCTTAATTCAGATTTTGGCTTAGCACCCCAAGAAATCAATATACTGCCTGATTTATTATCACCTATTCTGCCTTGGATTAGTTTTTTCATTGGAATTATACTTGGCGTGTTAGCAGGAGTGGGTATATTATACAAGAAATTTAAAACTAAATCTGTTGATTTGAAAGAAACACCTTCTAAAAAATCAGCTCCACAAAAACCTGCAAAAAAACTAAAGCCAATTCCTTCAAGAAAAAAAGACGTAGAAGAAGAAATTGAGAAAGTTGAAGCACAAGAAGTTGAACCACCCTCTAAGGAACCACAAAGAAAAATAAAAAGAAAGTTAAAATAGAAAAAAATTTCTTATCTTTAACTTTAAATTTCTTTCTTAATTAGTGTTTAAGCTAAAACATCGTGAAGTCGATATTGAAACTTTCCTAGTTTCCCTCCGTAATTGCCTGCACTAATCTTATTAATACCAGGAACTTGAACGGCAGCGTGAATACCTAATTTCATTGCTTCTTTGATGGTTTCCTCGGATGCACCATCAAGTATTATTTCATATACACAATTATCTTTTTCTCCTAATAGGGAGTTGTCAATTTTCTGTCGGAGAGTCGGACATAAGGGATCATTTGTTGATGCGTTTAAAAAACTGTATACTGAGCCGACTTTAGAACCTGAACGCGCTATTCCACCAGGAAATGGAGCAATAATATTTTCTAAATCTTTAATCGTTTCAATTGCTTTCTCAGCAGCTTCTAATGTGGCTTTTTGTGTTTCACCATATATCAAGAAATTACCTCCAGCGATTCCTTTTCCGACTTTGAAAACACTCTGTACTTTAAATTCCCCATCCATAACAGGGATTTTCCATGCTTCGAATGGATAGAATCCTTCAATTTTTTCCTCAAATTTATCTCCAAAAAATTTTAGCTTATATCCCGTCTTGATTTCAAAATCTTTTTCTGGGTTGAGAGAGATATTTAAAGCGTCAAAACAAGCTGTAGTTGGGCAAGTTAATATACATTGCCCTATTCTGTTAAGCAAAACTTGATCCATCTTATCTTTTTTAGTTTTAAAGAACATCAAGGCAACTCCTGGACGATTATCGGGAGTTTTGTCTGCTGGGACATATACATCGACTCCAGCCTCTGAATCACAGTGGATTGTTGATGTTCCGTAACCTGTTGCGATTTGACCAGCGATTTTTACCCATTTCTCATTTATAGCTGTTACTAAAATTCTGGTAAAAACCGCTCCAAAAGCTTCGCAAAAAGTATCTTCAATCTCCACACCATTTATATCCATTATTTATCAATATCTCTATTTTGTAATCTAAATCCTATATTTATTATAAATTTTAATAGAACGCAATAATATATAAAATTTTTAAGAATAAAAACTAAAAATTTTTATCAATTATCAATTTAAGAAATTCATTGTAGAATCTTTTTAATAATCAATAAATTTAAAGGTGTCAAAAATGAGTGAAGAAAATTTTTTAAAGATTGGTATTCTAAAGAACGGGACAATTGGTTCCTCGTTATTACTTGCATTTTTATTGGATGAAAGGGCTGAAGCTACTCGAATTAAAGTGCGAGAAGTTACTTCGGGAGCGAAGATGAACCCCCCAGAGGAATGCGTAGAAACGATGCGACGATTGTTGGAATTTGAACCGGAGTTGATCTTGATGTCCAGCCCAAATGCGGCATTAAAAGGACCTAAAGCAGCAAGAGAATTAGCAGGAAATATTCCTACGATTGTAATCTCTGATGCTCCAGCAAAAAAGGCCATCGAAGAATTTAAGGAAAAAAATATGGGTTATATTATCGTAGGTTGTGATTCTATGATAGGAGCAAGGCGTCCATTTCTAGATCCTATCGAGATGAGTTGCTTCAATTCTGATCTATTAAAAGTTCTTACGATTACTGGTGCTTTTAATATAATAACTAACGAATTAAATAAAGTTGTAATGGATATGTTAGAAGGGAAGGCTCCTACTTTACCTCAGATTGAAATTGATGCCACTAACGCTACAGCGGCAGCAGGCTTTTCAAATCCTTACGCTCAAGCTAAAGCGATTGCAGCTTTTGAATTAGCTGCTTCAGTTTCTAAGATTACTGGAAGAGCATGCTTTGTTTTAAAAGATAGAGCCGATTATATGCCTTTATTAGCTGCATCTCACGAAATGATGAAAACTGCTGCTGAGTTATGCATACAAGCTAGAGAAATAGAAAAATCTAACGATACAGTATTGAGAACGCCTCATCATATTAACCAACATCTTTTAACCAAAAGAAAACTCCACGAAAAAGAAGCTTAATTATTATTATTAAAATATAATTTTTAAAAAATTCTTATTTTTTTAAGTTAATTTTTTAAAATAAACAATAATACTAAAAAAATTAAGGTAATCCTCTTAAAACATTTTTTGGATTCCCTTTATCTCAGATTTTAATAAATATATTAAAGTTTCGATATATTGTCTATTAAATGAGTCTTTGTCACGAATTGCATTATATGCATTTAAATATTCATTTATTTGTGCTTCTTTTTCAATTATCTCAGTTTCAAAACAACCTCGAGCAAATTCAGATGTAAATTCGCTTTTAGCAGATAAAACGATTTTTTCTCCAAAACTGATTATTTCATTAACCGACCAAATCACCATTATGTGCACCTTTTAAATTTTATTAAATTTTTTCTTATCTGTAAATATCTTCGACTGTTTCTTTAATACTTTCTTTATAAGCCCATTTAGCTTTATTAACGCCTAATTGTACTTTTTCTATTGCTTTTTCAAAATCAAGTTGAGAAATTTTAACCTTTTTATATGAATCCGGATTTTGGGTATCGATATTATCGTCAAAAACACCTCTGCGAATGGCCAAAAGTGTGGCTTCTTCGCAGATTGCTTCTATATCCGCTCCTGTATTTCCTTCTAACTGTTCTGCTAGTTTTTCAATATCAATATTATTATCTATCGGACGATTAGCGAGGTGTATTTTAAATATCTTAATTCGAGAAGGTTTATTTGGCAATGGAACTTCTATATGCCTTCCAAATCTTCCTGAACGCAGAATGGCAGGATCGAGAATATCGGGTCTATTTGTAGCAGCAATTAAAATAACATCGTTTAATTCTTCTAAACCATCCATTTCTGTTAAAAATTGCGCTACAACTTGTTCAATAACCCTTGAACTTGAAGATGTAGATCTTCTTGCTGCGATGGCATCAATTTCGTCAAAAAATATAATACAAGGAGCAGCCGTTCTTGCTTTTCGAAATATTTCTCTTACAGCTTTAGCACTTTCGCCAACCCATTTTGATAGAAATTCAGGACCCTTTACTGAAATAAAATTTATTTCGGTTTCATGGGCAACTGCTTTAGCCATTAATGTCTTACCCGTCCCAGGAAGACCAAAAACTAAAATTCCATTAGGGGGTCTTGATTTCATATGCTTATAGAATCCCGAGTACTTAAATGGCCATTCAACAATTTCTCTTAATTGCTGCTTTGCGTCTTCTAATCCGCCAATATCTTCCCAGGTCTCAGTTGGTTGCGTAACAAATACTTCTCTTAATGCAGAGGGTTCAATACTATTTAATGCTGTAATAAAATGCTTCATTTTGATTATTAATTTGTTTAAAATTTCTTCCGGTATAGGTTTATCTAAGTTAATATTAGGTATTATCTCCCTTATCGCAAGCATAGCTGCCTCTTTGCATAAGGCTTTTATATCCGCACCAACAAAACCATGTGTTTTTTCAGCGATAAGATTTAGATCAATATCCTCATTTAGAGGCATTCCTCGAGTATGGATCAATAAAACTTCATAACGACCTTTAGTATCAGGTACTTTTATTTCAATTTCTCTGTCAAACCGCCCTGGTCTTCTTAGTGCTAAATCAATATTATTTATTTTATTCGTTGCACCAATGACTATGACTTCACCTCTCCCTTCTAAACCATCCATAAGAGATAAAAGTTGAGCCACAACTCTTGATTCTACTTGAGCTTTATTTTCATCCCTTTTGTGAGCAATTGAATCTAATTCATCAAAAAAAATAATAGAGGGGGCCTTACTTTTTGCTTCTTCAAATCTTTTTCTAAGATTTTCTTCACTTTGACCAAAAAATTTGCTCATTATTTCAGGTCCACTGATATTTATAAAATAGGCATCAGTCTCATAAGCTACTGCTTTTGCTAATAATGTTTTACCTGTACCTGGAGCCCCATGAAGTAGAACTCCTTTTGGAGGATCAATTCCAATTCTTTTAAAAAGTTCAGGATGTCTAATAGGTAGTTCAATCATTTCTCTAATCTTTTGAATAGCATCTTCTAAACCCCCTATATCCTCGTATGTTATTTTTCCCTGAATTTCTTGTAATCTCTGTTCTAAATCACTAATTCCTTCATATGCTATTTCTTTTTTTTTTATTTCGTTAATTTCTTGAGTTGATTTTTCACTAAATAATATTTTTGTATCAAGTTGAATTTTAACCGCTTCAGAATTAGGAGTGTAATCAACGACTACAAGGTCAATTCTGCGTGCCATAGCGTAGAAGCTTAAGCTATCTCCTTTTGTTATTGCCCTATTTTCTAATTTTCTAGCTAAGGCTTGAGGGTCTCGCGGGATTAATGAATTATCTAACCCCGTAAAGGTTATTGTATTGGCAATATCTACACTGATTTTTTTAATTTCAACAAGATCATCAATTGAGGCTCCTAAATTTCGTCTTAGGGAGGGATCCATACGAATAATCTTTTTTCCTTTATCTTCATTTTTTCCTGTTGACAAAGATGCAACAGTTTTTTTATTTACCACAGGATAGATGATTTTAATTACATCACCAACCTTAAGATTTAAATTTGAAACCATCTCTGGGTCTATTCTTACAATACCTCTCCCTGCGTCTTCTTTGAATGCATCTTTAATCCTTACCTTCCTTACAATCCCATCAATATTCTCAACCATTTTATTCCCCTCCAAACTAACCAATAAATCAATAAAAAAAATTTAAAAAATTTAAAATTTACATTCTAGATAACAATTTTTTAGCAACTTCGAACGCATAGTTATAATCAAATACCTTTGTACCTTTAGTTTTTGTTGCTTCCTTTAATATTTCTCCCTCCGAATTTGCTTTTAAACGACCTAATGCTAATGCTCCGATTCCAAAAATTCCTGGATATATTTCTTCATTATCGTGTTTTGGTCTTATTCCTTCAATTCCATAAGGGGGAACTAAATTGATATCTACTACAATTTTCTTACCTTCTAACCTTTCCATTAGATCGCTTGATAAAATTTCAACACCAGCAGCAGCTAGAGACCAAATAATTAACGCATCTTTAGCAACATTATATCTTTGTTCTTTCTCAGGCGCAAAAATCCCTTTAACCTCGGTTGCATTCTCACCAGCTTCTTCGGTTAGTTCTTTAGCAAGATTTTTTATAAACACATCGTTCGATTTATCCCAAGTTTCAACTAAAAATGTATTCAAACCTTCTTTTGCGGCTAATATGGCAGCAATTCTGGCAACTGGGCCTGCCCCATAGATTACGACTTTTTCTCCTTTTAAATCACTAATTTTATATATATTTCTAGCATCGTATAAAGTCTTAGCTACAACTGCAGAAGCAGTAGTATGAGAACCCCTTGGATCTATTATTACAGGACATTCAAATGGAGGTACTAAGGATTCAATAACTTTCTTAGAGATTTTTTCCCCTTCTTCTACATTAGATCCCCCAATAAAAAAGGTTGTAGGTGCTTTAGGTTTACGTGAAAATATAGCATCCTGGACAAGTTTAGGAACTTGATCCGCCGTCATTCTACTTATTGGCACAACAATATCAAAACCAGCGTCGTAAGCCATGTTAATGTCAAATGGAGAAGCGTTATCATCCGTATCAAAAAAATAACAAATCTTATCTGAAGTATCCTTTTTCTTTATTTTAATTGGCGTCAATTCTATTATTGATTTAATACCAAGAATACTTTCAATTTTATTTCCAATTTCATTATTTTGAGTAATTTTTCTCATCTCACATCATTAATTAAATTATAAAATTCTATGAAATTATAACTAAAAAAACTATTTAGATATTTCAACAACTACCTCTTCTTCATACTCTTTTTCGATTTCTGCGGTTTTAATAGTTCTTTTGATTTTGATCTGTTCTGTATCGATGCCTAAATCGTTTGCTAACTTATCAAGGCCTTCAAAGTGCCTTAAATCGCAAATAAATAACCCCTTTGATTTTTTCCCTTCAATCTCCTTGGCAATGTTTAAAATATTCATCATCATCCAAGCCTCTCTAACTTTATATCGAATTTCATCTTCTTGTGAGTTATAATCATTTTTGAGATATTCCTTCCATAAAACTAATTGTTGGAAAAGTTCATCCTCGGAGGGAACAACACCTTTTTCTGTAATTATCTCTCTGATTCGCTCTTCAAGTATTTGCAGCATATTTCTATGCTCATCTAATGCGGCGGAAAGATAAAATTCCGCATTTTCAGAGATATCAGCATGTTTAAATCGAATTCCTTTCTTTTGGAATAAGGTTTTTAGAGGATCGTTAGGATTTAACGGGTCATTCCAAAAATTGGGTTTTTCTTCCAAAGCAAAATCTGGTGAATACTTGTCGATTAAATTATCGACGAGCTGAAGATATTCTTTGCTAATAAGATGTAAAGACCATAGCAAATCTTCCTTTTTTTCTTTAGGAACTTCGAACCACCAATCTATTGGAAACTCACTTTCTACCATGATAAGCTTTAGATACTTATCTTTTAATGGCTTTAATTCTAATACTTCTGGCATTTTTTCTCACTCCTTTTTTTTAATTAAAATATAATATTTTGAATTGTATGTTTTTTAGTATAGGAAATTACCTTTACACCCAAATCTCTTAAATTTGCCACGACTTGAGGGCAAATATCCTCGCAAATATCCTCTTGAACAAAATGTACAAAAGAAACAACTTCATTTTCAAAATGATATGCAAAATCTAACATTTTTTTTACGATCCACTGTGGTCTTAGCTTTAAACTTAAAAAAATCTCTTTTTCTTGAATTTCTTCGCTTAACATGTCAATCCAGTTTTTTAAACTTTGTCCTTTGAAAGATTCTTTATCACTCATATTTTCATATTCTTCAAATAATTCATTTTGAAGTTTTTGTTTTTCAACAACTTCTTCGTAAAGATATCCCATTGCATAATCTGGTATATCTACTTGAATATATGGTATTCCAAGGTTATCTAATGTTTGTGCAAAAGGTGTTTTCTTAAATTCCTTCATATTTACTTGAAAATCTACGGTAACAAAATTAACATCTTTCTTTTTAAGAAATTCGGTTAATCCTAATGTATTTTTATTTTGAAAATACCTGCCATTTTCTTTTGAGGACATATATGCTATTATTTTTTTATTTTTTACTGACTTCAAATCCAAAACTTCCATATATTAATCCACCTCTTTTATTTCAACTTTTTAAATAAGTATTTACCTAATTGAATTGTAATAAGCTTGAAATATAAAGAATTTGACAAGAATATTTTTTAACTTCTTGATAAGGAAATTTATCAAAATTTTTTTCATAACAATTTTTTTAGTTAATTGAAAATCGTCATTTTTATTGATGGAATTCAGGGATCATATGATCATTTTCTAACATACTTATATACTTTTACAACATATATTATCATGAAGAAAAAATAATTTGTCAAAAAAAAGTTTTTAACAAAATAAATTTAGAATAAAAACTCAATAGGAAAGCTCAAAAATGGATATATATTCAATTTTAGCCCATCCAATGAGAAGAAAACTCTTATACCTTCTCGAAGAAGAGGGATTTATCCCATATACCGAATTAATGGTGAAGTTAGGTATAAAACAAACAGGACAATTAAATTTTCATTTGAAAAAGCTTAATATTTTAGTAAGTAAAGACAAAAAATCGTATTATTTAACTGATGACGGTAAAAGAGTTTTAAGGGTATTAGGATTAAACAAAAGAATTTTATCTGGAGAGGAAATAGAATATTTAAAATCAAAAGGGAGCGAAATAAACAGAATAGGTGTTATTATATGTAATTGTAATACAGAAATTACAAATGTGCTTAACATTAACTCCTTAGAAAATTATGTAAGTAAAATAAACAATGTAGTCTCAGTTAAAATCCTTGATAATTTATGCCAAGAAAAAAATCAAGATAATATTAATAATTGGATTACTGATAACTTCATAAATAAAATTATTATCGCTGCTTGTTCTCCTAAAACACATCAACATATATTTGAACATCTTTTTCAAAATATAATTGATAATACAAATATTGAGATTGCAAATATAAGAGAACAATGCTGTTGGGTACATTATTCCAGTAAAAAGCATATTGATAGTCGTTTAACTCTGAAAAAAGCGCAATTACTTATAGAAGCCTCAGTTAATCGAGTAAATCTTCAAAAACCAATTAAAGTAAAAAGAGTTGAAGTTGAAAAAAGCTGCGCTATTGTTGGAGGTGGGATTGCGGGTATGAACCTAGCTTTAAACTTATCAAAGGCAGGTATCAACGGTTATCTAATTGAAAAGTCACCTACATTAGGAGGAAAAGTAGCAAGATGGCAAAAAATTTCTAATATGGGAGATTGTTCTGCTTGTTTCATCTCTGAATTAATTGGGGAAATTGTAAAAGATAAAAAAATCGAAATATTGACAAATACAGAAATAATAAGTGTATCTGGAGAAGTTGGCAATTTTACTATAGGATTAATTAAAAAACCTCGCTATATTGATGAGACTAAATGTACAGGTTGTAACCAATGTATTGATGTGTGTGCTCGAGAGAAAGTTAATATGTATGAATTTGGATTAACAAATAGAAAAATAATTCACTTTCCTTTTCAATACTGTTATCCTTATGTCCCCGTTATTGAAGATAATGATATTAATAACTGCCTTGAATGTAGAGTATGTGAACGCGCTTGTGCAAATAATGCAATAAATTTAATGGAAAAGCCTAAGGAATTAAGAATTAAAGTAGGTGCAAAAGTTATAGCTATTGGTTCAGATCTTTATTCAAATTTAAAAAAATATAATTACAACCCACGAAATAATGTTATAACTTCGGCAGAATTTGAACGAATTTTATGTTCAGATGGCTTAACTGATGGAAAGATTGTAAAATTGTCTGATGGGAAAATAGCGAAAACAATATCAATTATTCAAGAAGTAGGACCTTCAAACTATCTATGTGAATATTCGGATATTTTAACCCTAAAGTATATAGATATTATTAAAGTGAAGAACCCTGATTGTGAAGTTAATGTTTTTTACGATTTAAGTAAATTAAAAGAAAAAGACGAGATAATACTAAAATCTACTCATCCTAGATTTCTTTACGCTAATAAAGTATTAATTGAGACAAGAGAAAATATTAATTATGTAATTGCGGATTCTATTGAGTTTCAGAGTGATTTGATTGTTTTAAATATAAAATTAATTCCAAATAAGGATCTGAAATCTCTAAGAAAGATTATGGACTTCACTTTAAATGATTATGGTTTTATGAGTGAAGAAACTTTAGCTTCTGGTATTTATGGTGTTGGCACAATATTTGGGCCATTAAATTATCACTCAACTATTGCATCCACCAATAACATAGCATTAAAAGTAATATCCCTTCTTTCAAATGATTATTTAATAGCAGAATATACTGGAATAGAGATTAATGAAGATAAATGTGGATTGTGTAACCTCTGCGTCAATTCCTGCCCTTACAATGCAATAAGCATAATCTCCGAAAAAATTACTATTGATAAGTTTAAATGTAAAGCTTGTGGTATGTGTGCGAGTGTTTGTCCTACTAATGCCATCGAAATGAATATAAATACATCAGAAAAGATTTTAAAAACGATTGAAATTTTCTCAAAATTCAATAAAAAACCAAAAATCATCGCTTTTTGTTGCCAATCGTGCGGTTACGCTGCCGCTGACGATGCGGGATTAAAAAAATTGTTATATCCGCCTAATGTTTTTATAATCTCTGTTCCTTGTACTGGACGTATTGATACTGAATTCATTTTTAAATCTTTTGAAATGGGATTTGATGGAGTTATGATTATCGGTTGTAGAAAGGATTCTTGTAGATATATCGATGGGATTGAAAAATTAAGAAAAAGAGTCGGGCTTTTAAAAAAGATTCTAGGACCAAAGTTAAGCAGACGGATAATAGTGATAAGCTTAAATGGAGTAGAAGGACAGAAATTTGCTGAAATCTCTAATAAATTCTATTATTTATTAAAGGAGGAGATTAAAAGTAAGGCTTAAATTTTTAATTACTTCTTTAACGTCTTGTACTGGATGTATATCAGCATTAATATCGTTAGATGTATTTCCACAATTTCTTGAGAGAACGAAAATCGAATATTTTCCATTTATATCTGACAATTTAGAGATCAAAGAATGCGATATAGCGCTAGTAGAGGGGTGCGTATCCGAAAAGAATCAAATCGAATATCTTCAAGAAATACGAAAAAATGCAAAAAAATTATATGCATTAGGTACATGCTCTGCATTTGGGGGGATTCTTAGTCTCTCAAATAAAAAAGAATCGTATCCTATTTCAAAGTACGTAGAAATTGATGGTATTATTCCTGGATGTCCTCCTCCGTCCATACTTTTAGGAAATTGTATATTGAATTTAGTTGAGAACAAAAAAATCAAGCTAAGCTTAAAAAATATGTGTTCTACTTGTCCTTTAAACAACCACGCAAAATTTGATTTTCCATTAACAATAGAAAAGATTGTTCCAAGAAACGATGAAATTCATTTTCCGGAAGAAAATTTATCGTGTTTTTTAAACGACGGGATTTTATGTTTAGGTCCTGTTACTCGAGATGGTTGTGATCATCTCTGTATAAATCAAGGATTACCCTGTGAAGGATGTCTTGGCACGGCTTCAAAGGGTTTTACAGCGAATTTAATCAACATTTTAAGCCTTTTTCACCTTTCTAAAGACTTAAGAAAATATAAAGCGATATATTATAGGTTCTCAAAATCGACTGTAGGAGGGAAGGTTTGATAGATAAAGTTGTGGCAGCATGCACAAGAGTTGAAGGTAGTGGAAACTTAATCATTTATTTAAAAAATGATGAAATTTATCAAACTGAATTAAATTTTTCAGTATTTAGAGGATTTGAAAATATTTTAGTAGGGAAAAAATTATTAGAAATTCCAAAAATAGTATCTAGAATTTGTGGATTGTGCTACGCATCTCAAACAATTGCAAGTTGCAAAGCAATAGAAGATATATACGGAATAGAACCATCATATAAATCAATTTTGCTTAGAAGGCTTTTATTATCCGGAGAATTAATAAAATCGCACATGATGCATTATTTTTTCCAGTCCTTTCCAGATTTATTAAAAATATTTAATATTAATCATACAATTAACGATCCTTATAATTTGATTAATTACAATCCTCAATTAACGACAAATGTTTTTAATTTAATAAAAATTGGTTCAGAAATAAATAAGTTAATAGGAGGAAGGATGCTACATCCAATTACTCCTATTCCTGGAGGATTAATATTCAATCCTAATCGAAAGAGTTTAATTTCTATAGAGAAATATCTAAAAAAGGGGATTTACTATATAGACACCATAATTGAAAATTTTATAGATTTATTTTCTGCTTTTGATCCTCCTACAGAATTTAATCTTTCTAATCCTATATTTTTCGGTTTAAAGAATAATATGGGGTTTGATAGATATGAAGGAGATCTCAGAATTGAACAAAATGAAGCAACTTACGACGATTTTCAAGCGAAAAATTATTCAAAATATTTTGATAAAAACCCTAATCTTTATGGGATTACGTTTAAGTCAAATTCGAAAAATAACATTTTAACAGGACCAATAGCACGCTATAAGATAACTCAAAATTATGGGATTGATAAAATATCCGAATATATAAGCAATTTTGGAAAAAAATGGAAAAGCAATTTATTATTTTTAAACTTTTTACAATTAATTGAAAGTTATTACGAAATTCAGAAAAGTGTTGAAATGGTAAATACTACTTCACTAAAAAGTAAAACAAAACTTGAACACCTAAACTCAATAAAAAAATCAAATGGAATAGGGGTTCTCGAAGCACCAAGAGGTGTATTAATGCATCATTATCATTTAAATAAAGCTAAAATCGTTGATCAAGTAAAACTTTTCATTGCAACCGAAATAAATTTGCCTATTCTTAACAAAATGATCACAGAATATGCTAAAAAGCTATATGAAAAAGAAGATATCGATTCTGTTAAAGAAAAAACTCAAAGAATGATAAGAGCATTTGATCCTTGCATATCGTGCGCTTCTCATTAACATTAAAAATAATATTCATTAAATATAATTGATTTGATGAAGAAAATAATGATTTAAATTGAAAGAAAATCTCTTAAATAACGCCAATACAGAGTGTCCATTTAGTGAATTGTGTGAGACTCTTTTGTTTTATTTTGATGAGACTTTAGGTCATATCCCACTTCTTATTTGTCCAGAAAATGCGCTAGATGATGATTCGGGAAAATTACATCTTATAAGATACCATCCAATTTGGTTTTTAGAACTTAAAGATGAAACTACAATTAACCGAATCGATTTAGAATATTGTAATCAAATGTATTTTGCGAAGAAAATTATTATTGATTCTAAGAGAGTTAAAAGAAGATCAGGGTCTTTTCCAAAATTGGGTGAAACGATTGTATTGATACTTATGTTACCAACAGATTTAGATGTTTTTGGGGGAGATGTATTAAACTTATTAACGGAAAAATTAATCACCAAATTTGAAAATACGCTTTATTATGTAATCGAGTCAGAAATTGCGAAACTAGAAATTATCAAAACAGAGAAATTAATCAATAAGATAAAAAAAGGAGATCAAATAAAAGAAGAAATAAAAGCTATAATTAACCTTACTTGTGAGGAATATTTTTCATCTGTAATTAAACAAACTGATACGACCACTTTCAAATTGCAAAAAGCAATTTCTTATTTAACATTTAAAGGAATCGATATTGACCACATTGTCATAAACAATCAAAATAAATCGTTTTCTAAAATTCGATTATTTGATTATGATAGAGTTGTTCAGCAAAAATTAGGAATTAAAGATCAATTTAAAATAACTAGTATATATAGTATTAACAATTTTCAGGAAATAGAAGTTTTAGTAAAGAATAACAGTAAAAAAGAATTCGACGATCTCATCGTCCGAATTACTTATATTAAAGAATTTTTTGAAAAAGAGGTATTAAACGAAAAAGTTGAAAAATGCATTCCCGAAGAAGAATTATTGTTTATAACACCTGTAATTAAAAATACAAACAATTATTTGTTTTCTATTATTGAAGAACATTCTAATATAACAATATTTTCTAATAAAATTGATTTAGAATTAATTAAAAGTCGTCCCTATTAAGGAATTTTTTCAAATTTTGGAAATCTTCTCCATTTAATTCGGTTATCACCGTATTAAAAGTTCCAATAGTTTTATCTTTTGTAACAACCATCAGTACCGATCCATTGCTAAGTTCCTTCATTAAAATATAGTTATATTCGCTTTCATATATGACAGTGGATAATTCCAGAGGTGACAACGGGGAATCTGAAAGATTCATAATCCTTGTGAAGATTTGATATATATTCGATTCAAGCGTTCCTATTTCTAGCTTCATAAATTGAAGTTTATGATTTAAATCTATTTTTCCCAAAGTTGATGCTATTAATAGCCCATCCGGTTGATTAAACAAAAAGTATTCCGAGAGTGTAATAATCTTTAACTGATCTAGCATGTGTCTTATTTTTCCTAGTCTTTGTAGCGCTAAAGTATTTTGTTGGATTTTGTAATCTAAAATTTCAATTAATCTATGTTGAGCACTCCCCTCTTTCACCGATACAGGGGTAAAAGCAACTCTATTTTTCAAATCGTCGGTGAGCTTATCGATAAGTAGTTCATATAATTCGTCTTCCTTCGATTCCTGAAGATCAATTTTATTTAGCAAAACATATACTTTCTCGACTTGAGGACTAAATTCAAAGAGGTACTTCAAAAAATTATCAAAAATTTCTTTTAAACGAGGTTCATTTGCCGTTGAATCCACCATGAAAACTGCCGTCATTACTTCAGAAAAGACAAGCTCTCGTTGTTTTTCAGAGAAGTATCTGTCCATGTAAAGTTGTTGTCCTCCTAGATCCCAGATGGATAATTCCATAATTCCACGAAAGATAAAATTTTCCCTCGAAACTCCTTTTGTAGGTTTTAGATTGAGCACTTTCATGAAGTTATATCCTAAACAAGTAGTACGCATTAGCGATGTTTTACCTGCACCACCGGGACCAAATAACAGTACTTTTATTTCTTTTCACCATTAAACAATTTATACTTCTAATATATTTTTTATAAAAGGATGTTTATTTAATTTTTTCTAATTTCGGTTAAATTAATAGATTTCAATTAAAATGACGATTGAATTAAATATAATTTTAAATTACCTTATGTAAACTTTAATTTTAATAAAAAGAGATTTTTGTTTATTATGGATTTAGAGAGTTATATCAGAAATGTCCCAGATTTTCCAATCGAAGGAATTCAGTTTAAAGATATTACAACTTTAAGTAAAAATCATGGTGCGTTCAAAGAATCTTGTGATAGGTTAATTAACCATTTTAATAATAAGGGGATAAATAAAATTTGTGCTGTTGAAGCTAGAGGATATATCTGGGGCGGTGTATTGGCATACCAGTTAGGTGCAGGATTTGTATTAATAAGAAAGCCTGGAAAATTACCTGCTGAGACGATAAGTGAGACTTATGAACTAGAATATGGAACTGATACAATTGAAATGCATAAAGATGCTATAGAAAAAGGAGAAAAAGTTCTCTTATTTGATGATTTATTAGCGACTGGAGGTACCGCTAAAGCAGCTTGTAATCTGATAGAAAAAGCGGGTGGTGTTGTAGTAGGCATAGCATTTGTTATAGAACTCACTGGAAGCCTACATGGTAGAGATAAACTAGTAGGGTATGATACGCTTAGTTTAGTTCAGATTCCCGTAGAGGAATAGTCTTACGATTAGAATCTTTCATTAATATAATAATATAACAACCCATTTTTTTCCCTTAAAATTCTCCATTATTTTTAGTCTGAAAACTTAAATAACTCTCTGTACTTTATACTCACAGTAGAATATTAAACACAATAATAGGTGTAGATTTAATTCCAGAACTTAAAAAAACGCCCTTCTATAACTGTCATATAGAATTAGGAGCAAAGATGGTAGATTTTGCTGGTTTTAGTATGCCAGTTCAATACGACAGCATCATAAAAGAGCATGAAGCAGTACGATCTAAAGCAGGGGTATTTGATGTATCTCACATGGGCGAATTTCTGTTGGAGGGTGAGGATGTCATTGACTTTCTTCAATATGTAATGATAAACGATTTAAACTTACTCGAACCATCGAAAGGTCAATATTCTTGCATGTGTTTCGATAACGGTACCGTCGTTGATGATTTAGTTTATTACGAAGAAAATCCAAACAAATTTAGAATGATTGTTAATGCTGGGAATGTTGAAAAAGACTTTCAGTGGTTAAACGAGCATATAGGTAGTAGAGATGTAAAAATCACCAACTTATCTTCAGTGCGATCGCGTTTAGCTTTTCAAGGTCCCAAATCTGATGAATATCTACAACCTTTGGTTGATGTAGATTTAAACTCGATTAATCGCTTCTATTTTGCTCATGGTAATTTAAATAAAGCTCCGATATTTATCGCTAGAACAGGTTATACTGGTGAGAGAGGATTTGAATTATCAATCGATAATGTCTACGCAGAGAAAACTTGGAGTGATTTGATCCAAACTGGAGCATCTCCAGCTGGTTTAGGGGCAAGAGATTCTTTAAGGTTAGAGGCCACCTATTCTTTATATGGCCATGAAATAAACGATTCAATAACGCCTGTAGAGGCAGGACTATTTTGGTTAGTTAAACCTAAAGAGGGGATAGAGTACATTGGTAAAAAAATACTTATGGAACAAAAAACACATGGAACTGAGAGAATAATAGTAGGATTGAATTTATTGGAACGAGGTATCATTAGAGAAAATTTTAAAATTTTCAAGGAAAATGTCGAAATTGGGTATGTCACCTCAGGAGGATATTCTCCAACTCTCAAAAAAACGATTGGTTTAGGTCTTATTAATAAACAATACAAAGAGATAGGAACTACGCTTGAAATTCAAGTGAGAAATAAAAATCTTAAAGGAACTGTCGTATCTACACCGTTCTTTCGCAATGTTTGAATAACACTTTATTTTATAGTATGAGGTAGATAAATATGAATTATGAATTCCCTGATAACTTAAAATATACGAAAACGCATGAATGGGTAAGACTCGAAGATAAAACAGCCACTGTAGGTATAACAGATTTTGCTCAACATCAATTAGGTGATATTGTGTATATCGAGTTGCCAGAAAAAGGGGCAAATTTGGAAAGACAGAGCAGCGCTGGTGAAATTGAATCTGTAAAAGCAGTCGGTGAGTTGTTAATGCCATTATCTGGTAGAATTATTGAAGTAAACAGTACCCTTGTTGAAAATCCCGAATTAGTTAATTCTTCTCCTTTTAGCTCTGGTTGGATGCTTAAATTAGAATATACAAATGAATTGGAGATCAACGATCTTTTATCAGTTGAAGATTATAAAAGAATCGCAGAAGAAGAGAATTAACGAGATTATGGTAAAACTTTTATTTTAAATTTTTTATTTATAGGAGTTGGATAAAATGGATTTTATATCTCATGATGAGAAAACTATAGCTGAAATGCTTAAAATTATTAATGTTCCCGATGTAGATGATTTGTTTCAAGATATTCCTAAAGATTTAATCATTAAAACATTAAATATCTCTGAAGGGATGTCGGAACCTGATGTTCTAGATAAAATGAAAGAGTATGGCAATAAAAATAAAATATATTCTCATTCATTTTTAGGAGCTGGTTGTTACTATCACTATATCCCTTCCTTAGTTGATTTTGTTATAAGTCGATCGGAATTCTATACTTCATACACACCATACCAAGCAGAAGCTAGTCAAGGTTATCTACAGGCAATTTACGAATATCAGAGCGTAATCTCTCGACTCACTGAAATGGAAGTTGCTAACGCGAGTATGTACGATGGATCGACATCCCTTGCAGAAGCAGCTATCATGGCTTCTATTATATCGGGGAAAAATCAAGTCATTTTATTAGAAGGTGTTCATCCCGATTATATTGATGTAGTGAAGACTTATTGTTGGGGACAAAACATCGAACTTATAATTACTTCTGAAGATAAATTGAATGATGTGTTAAACGAAGATATTGCCGCCGTTATGTTCCAAAGCCCAAATTTTTTTGGAGACATTACCGATGTTTTAGTGATGTCAAATAAAGTGAAGGAAAAGTATCCCAACTGTTTGTTGATCCAGTGTATGACTGACCCTACTTGTCTAGGGCTCTTGAAACCCCCTGGAAAAACTAATGTAGATATATTCGTGGCAGAGGGTCAGTCCTTTGGAATAAGTCCATCATTTGGGGGTCCAGGCTTAGGAATTTTCACAGCAAAAAAGAAATTTCTGAGGAAAATACCGGGAAGATTAGTTGGAAAAACCAAAGAGATAAACGGAGACCGTGAAGGTTTCTTGTTAACATTACAAGCTCGAGAACAGCACATTAGGAGGGAAAAAGCAAGTTCGAACATATGTACTAACCAAGCATTATGCTCACTGTCTGCGCTTATTTATCTCGTCTCATTAGGAAGAACGGGGTTACGCGAAATTGCCAACCAGAATTTTCAAAAAGCTCATTATGTTAAGAAAGCTATAGCATCAATCCCGGGCTACAAAATTTTAAACAAAAAACCTACTTATAACGAATTTATTGTAAGGTGTCCAAACATTAATGGTTTAATTCGAGAATGCAAAAAAATGAACTTACTTCCTCCTCTTCAAATTTCAACCTATTATCCTGATATGTCAGATGTTGTTCTTGTTTGTGTAACTGAGCTAAATTCGCGTAGTTCTATCGAGAAGTTCATTAAAGCAGCTAGACTAGCCATAAACTACGAAGAGGAGCGTGCTGACTAATGGATGCTGATGAGTGTTTAATATTTGATAAGGGGAATGGGCTTGTTCAACGAAATTTCATACCCAAACTAGATGTTAAATCTAAAAGGATCGATGAGATATTACCCAAAAATCTTATTAGAGACGAACTACGAATTCCTGATGTTTCTGAAGTGGAAATCGTGCGTCATTATGTAAAATTGAGTAAAATTAATTATGGCGTAGATTCTGGAATTTATCCATTAGGCTCATGCACTATGAAATATAACCCAAAAATCAATGAAGTCGTAGCAAGAATGACTAGTTTTTCACAATTACACCCACTTCAAGATGAGAATGAAGGCGCTTTAGAAATATTGAATGAAATTTCAAAAATGTTATGTGAAATTACAGGAATGGATGGTTTTACATTACAACCAGCGGCTGGAGCGCATGGAGAATTGGTAGGATTATTAATTATAAAAAAATTTTTTGAGACAAAAGGAATCGTAAAAAATAAAATAATTGTTCCCGATTCGGCTCATGGTACTAATCCTGCGTCTGCAAAAATGGCAGGATTTTCGATGATTGAATTACAATCAAATGAACATGGGGAAGTTCCTCTGGATCATCTCGAATATGCGATGAAGCAAGGAGATGTAGCGGGAATTATGCTTACAAATCCGAATACTTTAGGTGTTTTTGATAGGCAAATTAAAGACATAACGAGGATCGTTCATGAGCACGGTGGGTTGTGTTATTATGATGGAGCAAACTTGAATCCTATGTTAGGGATTTGTCGCCCTAAAGACATGGGATTTGACATAGTTCATTTGAACTTACACAAAACATTTTCTACGCCTCATGGGGGTGGTGGGCCTGGTTCTGGACCAGTGGGAGTTACTAACGAATTAATTCCTTTTCTTCCTATACCTTGTATTGTATCAACAGATAAAGGAATAATCTGTAATTATGAGAACCACGATTCAATAGGGAGAATTAAAGCTTTTTGGGGTAATTTTGGAATAGTTTTAAGGGCTTTTGTTTATATCCTTTCTTTAGGTGCTGATGGATTAAAACGAGTTGGACAGATTGCGGTATTAAATGCTAATTATCTGAAAACTCTACTTAAGAAAAATTACGCTCTTCCATACGACCGGATTTGTCAACACGAATTTGTCCTATCTGATAAGTACTTACCAAATGATATTAATACTGAAGATATAGCAAAACGGATACTAGATTATGGTTTTTATGCTCCAACAATATATTTTCCACTAATAGTAAATGGAGCCCTTATGATTGAGCCAACAGAAACAGAATCTAAAAACTCTTTAGACAAGTTTGTTGAAGTAATGTATCAAATTTACAACGAAGCGCTAAATGAGCCCGAAAAACTAAAAAATGCGCCTTCTAATACGCCTATAGGACGCCTTGACGCAGTAATTGCTGCCAGAAATCCGATTTTACACGATTAATTACAATTGAAAAACAATGTCGAAATTAGTAATATAAATAATATTAATAAAAAAATATAGGTTGAGTGATGTTGCCTTATTAAATTATTGATCCTGATAGGGAATGCTTACATGTGCACTCCTTTTCAAAATCTATTTTAGGAATTGTTAGTTCTAACATTTTCATTAAGTTTGTCGAGTTTTTCTCCATTGTATCTAAAATTTCTTCTATACTCACCGCTAGTTTCTTTACGGGCCCTCCACAGGTCTCACAATATTCTTTAATCTCTACAACTCCACAGTTCTGGCATTCCCCTGCCCACACATCTAAGTCAGTTACCATGGCAATACAACAGTAAAAAATCTCCTTTTCAGCTGCGAGGACTACTTCAGGGTAAGTTGTCATTCCTATGATATCTCCTCCCCATTGTCTAAACATTTTAGATTCGGCTCTTGTCGAAAATCGAGGCCCTTCAATACAAACATATGTACCACCATTTTGAATATCTAATCCTTCAATACTTTTTCCAGTTTCGAAAAAGAGATCATTAAGATAGCTACAATATGGATCCGCTTGGTTAATATGACACACTTGTCCACCCTCATAAAAAGTATCTAACCTCTTTTTTGTTCTATCAATGTATTGATCAACCATGATAAATTTTCGTTTACCATGTTCCTTTTTTAAAGATCCAACAGCTGAGGGTGAAATAATACCTTTAACTCCCAATTCTTTCAATGCCCAAATATTCGATCTAGAATTTACATTGTGTGGAGGTATTGTATGACCTTTACCATGTCGGGAGATGTATGCAACCTTTTTACCTTTAAACTCACCAACTTGAATAAAATCAGAAGTGTGACCGTACGGTGTGTATATTTTTAGATCTTCAACATTTTCAAGTTTTATATCTGATCCTGTTCCCCCAATTATTCCAATTTCAGCTTTACCTTCAAATTTCATAATTTGAATCCTATTTTTTTATGTTTTAATTTAACTAAATAAAAAACTTGATATTTTTGGATTGTTTTAACTAAGTAAAAAGTTTTTTGATATTTATTTAAAATTAATAGAGTTTTTTTAACGTGGCAAAAATTTCTTTTTTAGGGAGCTGTAGAGAAGTTGGGCGCTCAGCAATATTAGTTGAATCAAAAAGTGGCGTACAATGCATTTTAGATTATGGTATTAGATTTACTGGGGAAGAACGCTTACCATTTAAAGCTGATATTCATAATCTTAAAGCAATTGCTCTTTCTCACTGTCATGTAGACCATTCTGGAGGATTGCCCTTTTTATTTAAAGATCGCGACATCCCGCTTTTCACCAATCCATTAACGCTAAGAATTTCAGAAATTTTACTTGAAGATATGATTAAAATTTCCAATTATCCCTACCCTTTCGGATACAGAGAGCTTAAAAAAACTAGAAAAAATACTTTATTTTTAAAAAATGGAGTACGCCAAAAAATAGACCATGAATTTTATCTTACTTTTTTTAACGCAGGACATATCCCTGGAAGCGTTTCTATACTAGTTGAAGTCGATAAGAAGAAAATTCTATATACTGGCGACATTAACACCCAAGAAACAAACCTAGTTTATCCAGCTAACCCTCACGAATTACCCGAAATAGATGCTCTAATTATAGAATCCACATATTCTGATAGAGAACATCCCTTGAGAGAAGAACTAGAAAAAAGATTCATTGAAGATACTTTAAACACTATAGAGAATGGTGGAAATGTTCTAATTCCTGCTTTTGGGGTTGCTCGATCACAGGAAATTTTACTTGTTTTAGAAAAGTACAATTATAAAAATGACATTTATGTCGACGGGTTAGCTAGGAAAATTTTAACTGAGTATTCTCAATTTCCTGAATCTTTCCGGAATTTTCCTCGTCTTAAGTCAGCAGCGAAAAAGGCTCAATTAGTTTCTAAAGAAAAGAGAAAGAAAATGGGAGGAAAGTCGCGAGCTTTGATTATATCTCCGTCAGGTATGTTAAAAGGTGGAGCTGCTATAGATTACATCCCAACTTTTTTAGAGGATCCAAATTCTGCAGTTTTTCTAGTCGGGTATCAAGTTGAGGGGACACCTGGTAGAAAATTAGTTGATGAAAAAATTTTTGAATTTAAAGAAAAAAGCAGAAAAACTTATGAATCCCGAGATATGCTAATTAAAGCAAAGTGTAAAATAGATTACTTTGACTTCTCAAGTCACGCAGATAAAGTCCACCTAAACGATTATATTAATGAAGTTAAATTTCACAATAATTCAAATTTTATTTTTTGCGTACATGGAGATGAGAAATCAACTACCTCATTTGCTCACAAATTATCAAGAGAAAATTATAATTCTGTAGCACCAGAGATAGGTGAAAGTTATTTATTATAGAAAGTAATATTTTAAATTAAATTTCTAATTCTCTCGCATTTGTTTTTCAATTATGTTGTCACAATTTTCTAAAAAAACTTCTATTTTGTTTATTGGTACTTTCGTACCTGCTGCTGGGGGATGTCCACCGCCTAAAGCTTCTAAATTTGAAAGTTCTAAAGCTTCCCTAATTGCTTCAGAAAGATTTACACCCTTTTTTACAATACTTTCGTGAGCTCTCCCCGATATTTTGAACACTTCCTCGTCCTTTCTTTTTGCACACCCAAAAATTGGTTTGTTTATGTCAATAATACCACTTTTACTAAATATTAACATGGAAGCAATTGTACCCACAATGTTTTCAGGGATAATATTTTCGCCAAAAAAATATTGGATATTGTTCTTGTATTGAATCTTATTCTCATCCTTTAACCACGATAACGCTTGAACTAAAGATTTCTTATAATTTAACAAATTATCTTTCGCTCTATTATAAGCAATTCTTCTATCACCCATTGCTATAGCAATTCCTAACGATGCGTTATCACTCCTTCCACATGAATTCAATAGATATGCGAAATCATTTAAATCATGTAATTCCGATCCCACAATTTCATTCTTTAAAATATATCTATTTACGATAAGTTTCTCTATAATTTCAGAAGGCTCAATATTTAACTTGAGAGACATATACTCTATAATTGCAGAAGAAACTTTTTGTTTTTCCTCTTGATTAAGGTCGTTCAGTGTTCTTATGTCTCCTTGCGAATTTTCCATTAAAATTCCTAATGATTTTAAGAATTTTAACATTTTACTTGTATTATCACTTAATCCCGGAAGATTAATCTCAGTTGAATATGAGATTGCTTCATTTAAGGGTTTAATCGGTGAAAAATTTAAATCGTTGTTCACTTCAATTAAATCTGCTTTGGTGGCATGTTCTAAAATTACAGTATTTAATCCAGTAAAGGAATTATTAGGGCCTCGACTTTGAATATCTCCCGTTGCTCCTACAAGTGCAATAGGAGATAAATCGAAATTTTTCTGATTTATAATTTTTACAAAAAAATAACAAAGCCCCGCCCCTGAAATTTCACCACTACCGTCAACTTCGTAAAAATAAGAGTTGATATGCCAAGGTCTTGAATTAGAGTAAATTTCTTTAATTTTACTATCGTTTTTTTCCGAGACATTTTGAGGTAAATGGTGATCAAATATAATAAATGGAATATTATTATTGAGACTATTCAGTTTTTCAGTGAGTTCTAAATACTGACCACTTCCAAAATCAGCAAAGATTAAGAATTTCTTGCTATCTTTAGAATTTTCTGCTATTTTTATTATCTCTTCTCTTTCCAACTGCCTTAAAACGGTTATTTGAAATGGAATCTTTTCTCTGTATAAAGCTTTCCCGAGAATTGCTCCAGCCGATAGCCCATCTGCATCAAGATGGGTATAAATATGTACCGTTGATTCTGATTTTTTTAGATGGTCTATAAACCAATCTTTAGTCTTTTTAAGATCGGAATTTAATAACTCAAGGTTTTTTGTTATTTTATTCATTTTTTATAAAATTTTAAAATAAACTTAATTTAATATATAGAAATAAGATTTTAATAATAAATACTCAATCAAAAAAAAAAATAAGTGAAAAATATGACACAACATATTAAAATAAACGAGTTAGCTTTAATACTTGTTAATCAAATAGTAGAGAATAAAGACTATTATAAAACAGAAATAATTCAATATGATAATGGAGCAACCGTCATAGATATGACAAATGCATCTTGGAATGGAGGAAAACTGGTTGGAGAAATTTGTATGGGCGGATTAGGAACGGTTGATTTCGCATCTTATAAACTAGACGAACATTTTATCCCTAGTGTTAATGTTCATACATCACAACCTATAATATCTTGTATGGCATCACAATTAGCTGGATGGAATGTAAAATTAAAAAAAGAAGTTGAAAAGGACGGAGAAGTTAAAAAAAAAAAAGTCTTTGAATCTTTAGGATCAGGACCAGCTCGAGCAAAAAGTAAAAATGAGAAATTATTTGATGAAATTGAATATGATGATAAATCTGATTGTGCTATCATCTTCTTTGAAACTCCAAAACTACCAACTGAAGAAGTAATGGCTTTTGTAGCCGAAAAATGCAGAGTTGCATCAGATAAAACATATGCTCTTTGTGCACCAACAGCGTGTTTAACCGGTTCTATACAAGTAGCTGCGAGAATTGTCGAAACGGGAATACATAAATTACACGAATTAAAATTTCCTCTTGGTGTTATTAAGGATGGATTTGGAACGACAACGATTGCCCCAATTGCTAAAAACGATCTTGGAGCCATGGGACGAACTAATGATTCCATCATAGCTGCGGGTATGACATATTATACTATAGAAGTTGAAAAAGAAGAACAAGACGAGTTATTCGAATTATTGAAAAAGGCTCCTGCTAATACCTCAAATAGCTATGGAAGACCATTTTTTGAGACATTTAAAGCAGTTAATTACGATTTCTACGCAATTGATCCTGGTTTATTTGCTCCGGCAACTTACACTATAACAAATATAAAAACTGGAAAGAGTGCTACTTTTGGCGAAATTAACCATAAATTATTAAAGGAGTCATATAAATTAAAATAGAATTTGCTTTGTCAAAATTTCTTCTAATTTCTTTTAATATTATTTGGACTCACACTAAAATTTAAAAATTAGTTAATTCATCTTGATATTTTAATATCTCTGCATCAGAGATATCTTTGTCAAATTCTATTTGTTGGGGGACTCCCAAATATGCGCACGCAATTTTTGCAGCAGCAGCAATTTCCGCTTTTTTTAATGTCAATGAATATTCATCTACTGACTGCACTTGATCCTCATAGTTTGCCCGACGAATAGTACTTCGGTTTTGAAAAGATTCCTCGAAATTCGTTCTATCATAACTTTCCTTTTCTTTTAGCTGAAATGACCTCTCAGATTTCATTTTATATAATAAAGATCCCATTTTATCTGCAACATTAAAAGGTAATTCATTATGCACTATTAATCTTAACATGTTATTGATGTCAAAATAATTTAGAGTATCATATTTAACTCTTAAATAACTTTTTAAATTATCTGGGTTTGCTTGACACTCGATTTCAGTCCAATCATGAATTGCTAGTCTTCTTCTAAAAAAAATCAATTCCCAATCGATTCCGAGCTCTTTTAAAAATTCAAGTAATTTATTGCTGTTTGGTTTTCTTGCTTCTATTATTATAAATAACTGCAAACCGTAATATTTATGTTCTTGTTGGAGGAAATAACCCCGTTGTTGCATAGACGCGAGAATTTTGATTTTAATAGAATAAATATCGTCGGATACATCTCTCTTTTCACACTTTAAGTAAATCACATTTCCTTCTTCACTCACATATTCACTATCTAAAAAGCCTAAGATACTGTCATTATTTTCTATGATAAAATGTTTTAAACCGGTTAAAGTTGGTTTAACATCGTATTTTATTA